>Ga0126313_10000033_pt1 | contig 67553 bp, 58 predicted proteins | sample Plot105A_FD_89954 | JGI IMG/M metagenome (GOLD analysis project Ga0126313, IMG submission 89954) | Serpentine soil microbial communities from UC McLaughlin Reserve, CA, USA - Plot105A | ecosystem: Environmental > Terrestrial > Soil > Grasslands | place: USA: UC McLaughlin Reserve, Lake County...
CGACGCTCGGCGCCGCCGCGGACGAATCGCGGCCCGCCGGCGCGCTAAGAGGTTGTCTCAGAACCCCGTGTGTGCGGGGTGGATGCCGGCGCCCGCCAGGCTAGGACGCAGCCGGTGATGCGTGGCCCAGCCACGTGAACCGGCGAGGACAACGCCTGGCGGGATGCCGGCGCCGCCAGACGTGCGCAGGGGGTTCTGAGACGGCCTCTAAAGCGCGACCAGCACGCCCTCGCCCGGCGCGAGCTCCAGCGCGTCGAGGCGAACCTCGCCCTCGCGCCGGGCCGGATCGGTCGAGACGAGCACTCTGGGCGGGCCGCCCAGCTCGGCGGGCAGGCCCACCGGCACGGTTTCGGCCGCGAAGTTGACGGCCGCCAGCAGGCGCGCCCCCTCGTCCTCGCGCAGCCACGCGAACACCTCGGGGTGCGCGTCGACCGAGCGCTGGGAACCGGTCTGCAGCGCCGGCGTCTGGCGACGCAGCGCGGCCAGGCGGCGCGTCAGCGACAGCGTCGAGCACCGATCGGCGGCCTGCGTCTCGGCGTTGAGCTCCTCGGCGCCGGCCACGACGGGCAGCCACGGCTCGCCGGTCGTGAAGCCCGCCCCCGGCCCGGCCTGCGACGGCGGGCGCCACGGCAGCGGCGCCCGCTCGGGATCGCGGCCGTCGACGTCGACGACCCGCTCGGGCGGGATCTCCGCGTCGGGCAGCCCGAGCTCCTGGCCCTGGTAGACGAACGGCGTGCCGCGCAGCGCGTAGAGCACGAGCAGCGCCGCGCGCGCCCGCGGCGCGCCCAGGCCGCTCGGCTCGTCGAAGCGCGTGGCGACCCGCGGCAGGTCGTGGTTCTCGAGGAACCACGCCGGCCAGGCCGTCGCGACCGCGAGCGCCTCGAAGTCCTCGACCGACACCCGGAACGCCTCCGCATCCCACGCCAGCTCGGCGAAGACGAAGTTGTGCGCGAGGTGCAGCTGGTCGCCGCTGTTGAGGTAGCTGATCACTCGGTGCAGGTCGAGCAGCGCGACCTCGCCGACGATCATCCGGTCCTCGTACTCGTCGACGACCCGCCGGATCCCGCGCAGGCGGTCGTGCGTCGTCTCCCAGTCCTGGTCGTGGCGCCGCGCCGCGCCGGCGTTCGAGCGCAGCAGCGGGTCGTGCGCGAGGCGCTGGAGGGCGTCGATGCGGAAGCCGTCCACGCCGCGGTCCAGCCAGAAGCGCAGCACGTCGTGCATCGCCGCCTCGACCTCGGGGTTGTCCCAGTTGAGGTCGGGCTGCTCGGCCATGAACGAGTGCAGGTACCACTGGCCGGTCGCCTCGTCGAACGTCCACGCCCGGCCCACCGCCTCGAACTCCGACATCCAGTCGTTGGGCGGCCCGCCGTCGGGCGTGCCGTCCCGCCAGACGTACCAGTCGCGCCGCGGGCTGTCGCGCGACGCGCGCGACTCCACGAACCACTCGTGGCGGTCGGAGCTGTGGTTCGGCACCCAGTCGACCACGACCCGGATGCCGCGCCCGTGGGCCGCGTCGACCAGCCGGTCGAAGTCCTCGAGCGTGCCGAAGGCCGGGTCGACGTCGCGGTAGTCGGCCACGTCGTAGCCGAAGTCCGCCATCGGCGAGCGGTAGAACGGCGACAGCCAGATCGCCTCCGCGCCGAGCTCAGCGATGTGATCGAGGCGCGCGGCGATCCCCGCCAGGTCGCCCACGCCGTCGCCGTCGGCGTCGGCGAACGAGCGGGGGTAGATCTGGTAGATCGCCCCCCGCTGCCACCACGCAGGCTCGCCCGGCATGCCCAGCGCTCGCGCCGCGGCTCGCGCTGGGCGGCTCGGTCAGGCGACGCCGACGTTGTCGGAGGCCCGCGTCAGCGACTGGCCGGTCCCAGGGTCGAACAGGTGGATCTTCTCGGTGTCCAGCCACAGCTTGGCGCGCTCGCCGGCGCGCACGTTGCTGGCCGCGTCCACCCGCGCAACCGCGTGACCGGACGCGCCGCTCTGCGGCACGTCGCTGGTGCCGGCATCCTGCTGGAGCTCGCGCAGCTCCTCGGAGTCAAGCTCGGCGCGCTGCTCGAAGTCGAAGTGCGCGTAGATCTCCGAGCCCATCGACTCCGTCAGCTCGATCGGCGCCTCGAACGTCCACCCCTCATGGCCCTCCGGCGCGAACTGCGCGTCCTCGAAGTCCTCCGGGCGTACCCCGATGATCACGTCACGCCGGCCGGTGCCGTGCTGCTCCAGCGAGCGCCGCAGCGAATCCGACAGCGGGATGTCGCCCATCGGCGCGCGGATCGTGTCGCCCTCGACCGCCCCGGTGAAGAAGTTCATCGCCGGCGAGCCGATGAACCCGGCCACGAAGATGTTGCGGGGGTCGTCGTAGAGCGCCCGCGGCACATCGACCTGCTGCAGGATGCCCGCGCGCATCACCGCCACCCGGTCGCCGAGCGTCATCGCCTCGGTCTGATCGTGCGTCACGTACACCGTGGTGGTCTCCAGGCGCTGCTGCAGGCGCGACACCGCCGCGCGCATCTCGACGCGGAGCTTCGCGTCGAGGTTCGAGAGCGGCTCGTCCATGAGGAACGCCTTCGGCTCGCGCACGATCGCGCGGCCCATCGCCACGCGCTGGCGCTGACCGCCGGACAGGTTCGCCGGCTTGCGGTCGAGATGCTGCTCGAGGTCGAGGATCTTCGCCGCCTCGTCGACGCGGCGGTTGATCTCGTTCGGGTCCTCCTTGCGCAGCTTCAGCGCGAAGCCCATGTTCTCCCGCACGGTCATGTGCGGGTACAGGGCGTAGTTCTGGAAGACCATCGCGATGTCGCGATCCTTCGGCGCCAGATCGTTGACCACCTCACCGCCGATCTTCAGATCGCCCTCGGAGATGTCCTCCAGGCCGGCGATCATCCGCAGCGCGGTCGACTTCCCGCACCCCGACGGCCCGACCAGGATCATGAGCTCGCCGTCGCGGATCTCCAGGCTCATGTGCTTGACGGCCTCGAAGCCGTCGGGATACCGCTTGACGACGTCGTCGAACTCGATCTCGGCCATGGTGGGAGAGGCTCCTTTCAGCCCTTGACCGCGCCCGCGGTGAGGCCGGCGACGATGCGCTTCTGGAAGAACAGCACGAGGAAGATCAGCGGGATGGAGATGATCACCGACGCCGCCGAGACGGTGCCCAGCGGCCGCTCGAACTGCGTCGAGCCGGTGAAGAACGCGATCGCCGCCGGGACGGTGCGGGCCTTCGGCGAGGAGGTCAGCGTGATCGCGAACAGGAACTCGTTCCAGACGCCGATGAAGGTCAGGATGCCCGCGGTGGCCAGGCCCGGCGCGGCCAGCGGGACGACCACCTTGCGGAACGCCTGGAAGTAGGTCGCGCCGTCGACGAGCGCCGCCTCCTCGAGGTCCTTGGGGATCTCCTTGAAGAACGAGACCAGGATGTAGATGGCCAGCGGCAGGGCGAACGTCAGGTTCGGGATGATCAGGCCGATCCACGTGTTGAAGATGCCGATGTCCGACCACAGCCGGAACAGCGGCGCGGCGATCGCGATCGCCGGGAACGTCGTAATCGACAGCACCAGCGCCAGGATCGGGAACTTGCCCTTGAAGCGCAGGCGCGCGAGCGCGTATGCGCAGAACGAGCCCACGGTGAGGGCGGCGACCGTCGTGACGACGCTCACGACGGCGCTGTTGAGCAGCGCGCGCGTGAAGTCGCCGTTCTGGAAGACCGACTGATAGTTCTTGAGCGTCGGATTCGGCGGATAGGCCGAGCCGTTCGTCAGGTCCGCGCCCGTCTTCAGCGAGATGTTGATCATCCAGTAGAACGGGAACAGGCAGAAGATCACGATCGCGGCGACGACGACGTACAGCCACCACGGCGTCTTGACTGCCGCGGTCCCGGCCCCCTTCTTCTTGCGTGGGGCGGCGGCCTGCGGTGCTTCGGCGGTGGTCGCAGCCATGGCCTAGTCCTCCGCCAGCCCGCGGATGTTGCCGCCCACGGTCCGGATGTAGATGAACGAGACGGCCATCACGATGAGGAACGTCAGCACCGCCATCGCCGAGCCGAGCCCGTAGATGCGGTTGGACGCGAACGTCTCCTGGGCGATGGTGGACAGCGTCGACGTGCCGCTCTTGGCGTTCGTCAGGAAGAACGGCAGGTCGAAGACCCGTAGCGCGTCGAGCGTGCGGAAGATCAGCGCCACGAGGATGGCCGGGGTCAGGAGCGGCAGCGTGATGCGCGTGAAGCGCTGCCACGCCGTCGCCCCGTCGACCTTCGCCGCCTCGTAGATCTCCGACGGGATCACCTGCAGGCCGGCGAGGATCAGCAGCGCCATGAACGGCGCGGTCTTCCACACGTCGGCCAGGATGATCACGATCAGGGCGTACGGCTCCTCGCCGAGCCACACGGTGTCGGTGCCGAGCAGCGTGTTCACGAACCCGAGCGGACTCTCGAACATCGTCCGCCACATCACCGCCGTGACGACGGTGAGCACGGCCCACGGCACGAGGACCGTGGTGCGCAGCAGCCCCTGCCCCTTGAACGCCGCGTGCATGGCCATCGCCATGCCGAGCCCGATCAGGAGCTCGAGGGTCACCGACGACGCCGCGAAGATCATCGTGTGGGTGAACGCGGCCCACCACTCCGAGTCCCCGAGCGCCGTCGTGTAGTTCCGAAGCCCCGCCCAGCGCGACAGGCCGGCGACCCGCACGCTGTATTCGTGCAGCGACAGCCAGATGCCGTAGCCGATGGGGTACGCCGCGACGAGCGCGATGAGCACCATCGACGGCGACACCATGAGAAACGCCAGGCGGCGCTCCGAGAGACCCTTGGAGCGCCGCTGCGTCTGCTGCGGGCCGGCTTCGGTGACTGAGGTGGTCGCTTCAGCCATGGTGCGAGCTCAGAACGTCGCGAGCGCCTTGTCGATCGCGTCGTTGGCCTTCTTCATCGCGTCAGCGGGCGACTGGCGGCCGGCCAGCGCGTCGTTGACGTTGTTGTAGATCGCCTGCGAGATCTGCGGATAGACCGGCGAGACCGGCCGGGCCTTGGCCTGGGCCACGGCCTGCTTGAGCTCGTCGGAGAACGGCAGGGCCTTCTTCACCTTCGCGTCGTCGTACGCCGCGTTGAGCACCGGCGCCAGGGAGTACTTCGACCCGACGCGCACGTTGTTCTCGAGCGACGTGTTGTAGTCGACCACGGCCAGGGCGGCGCCCGGGTTGTCCGTGAACGCCGAGATGACCGAGTTGTGGCCGCCGAGGATGCCGGCCTTGCCGCCGCCCTCGAAGGACGGCTGCGGCGTGACCTGGAACTTGCCCTTGACCTTCGAGCCCTTGTCGTTCTGGCTCAGCGCGTAGGCGTACGGCCAGTTGCGCATGAACGCGTACTTGCCGGTCTGCCAGGCGGCGAGCGACTCCGGCTCCATATAGGTCGTCACCGCGCGCGGGGCGGCACCGTTCTTGATCCCGTCGACCATCAGCTGCAGTGCCTTGACGGACTGCGGCGAGTTGAGCGCGGCCTTGCTGCCGTCCTCGTTGAGGACCTGGCCACCGGCGGCGAACAGCAGCTCGAGGAAGTCGCAGGTCAGGCCCTCGTAAGCGGCGCCCTGGTAGACGATCCCGCCCTCCTGGGCCGCCTGCTGGTAGACCTGCTGCCACGTCGAGGGCGGCGACTTGATCTTCTCGTCGTTGTAGTAGAGGAAGCCCGCGTCGGTCGTCTCCGGGACGCCCCACTGCTTGCCCTCGTAGGTCACCGTCTGGATCGGCGCCTGGATGAACTCCGACTTGCGCTTCGCGACGTACGGCGTCATGTCGTACAGCCACTTCTGCGAGGCGAACTCCGCAGTCCAGATCACATCCGAGGAGAAGACGTCGCACTCGCCCGACTTGGCCTGCTGGCGCTGGATGAACTGCTGGCGCTGTGCGTCCGCCGAGGCCGGGAACTCGAAGATCTTGACCGTGACGCCGGTCTTCTTCTTGTTGTAGGCGTTGATCCAGGCGTGCGACGCACCGCTCGTGTCCTTGCCGGTGCAGTAGGTGACGTTGCCCTTCGCGCCGTTCATCGAGTTCGGGTCGATGACCTTCGCGCCCTTCGTCTGCTCCTGGCCGCCGCCGCCGGAGCTCGCGGCGCCGCCGCCCCCGCCACCGCCGTCGTCGTCGCCGCCGCAGGCGGCAAGGAACAGAGCGCACACGAGCGCGGCCAACACCGCGCCGAACCCAAAGCGACCTCTCATGCGACCCCTCCTCCAGGGACCTACATCTTTGTCCGCTGTAACCGGTTTCACGAGCACGGCACGGGACCCGGTACTGCGGCCGGAAACTCGCAGTTCGGCCCGGGACTGTCAAGGGCCGGTGATCGAGCACCAGTTACGCTCCGCCGCCATGGACGAGCCGGCCCCGGCCCGCCATCGCCCTCCCACGATCCGGGATGTCGCGCGCCACGCGGGCGTGAGCGTGGCGACCGTCTCGCGGGTGCTCAACGACGTCCCCGTGGTCCGCACGGAGATGCGCGAGCGCGTGCGCGCCGCGATCGGCGAGCTCGGCTACCGCCCGAGCTCGACGGCGCGCAGCCTGTCGCTCGGCGCGTCGCAGGCGGTCGGCGTCGTCGCGCCGTTCTTCACGTCGCCGTCGGTGGTCGAGCGGCTTCGCGGAGTGGTCGAGCGGGTGGGCGCGCGCGGCTACGACCTCGTCCTCTACGACGTCGAGACGCCGGCCCAGCGCGTCGACGCGTTCCGCGACTTCGCCCGCCGCGCTCGGGTCGACGGCCTGCTCGTGATCTCGCTCGCGCCGCGCGCCGAGGAGTTCGCGGCGCTGCGACGCCAGAACCTGCCCGTGGTCCTCGTCGACGCCCAGCACGGGGACGTCGCGCACGTGGCGATCGACGACGTGCGCGGCGGCGAGCTCGCCGCCGAGCACCTCGTGGCCCGCGGGCACCGGCGGATCGGGTTCGTCGGCGACGTCGCGGCGAACGCGTTCGGGTTCACCTCCAGCGAGCGCCGGCGACGCGGCCTGCGGGTCGCGCTCGAGCGGGCCGGCATCGTCCCCGACACCGAGCTCGAGCGCTTCGGCCGCCACGACCGCGCGCACGCTCGCGCGCTCGCCGCGGACCTCCTCGGTCGCCCCGACCCGCCGACCGCCGTGTTCGCGGCCTCGGACACGCAGGCGATCGGCGTGCTCGAGGCGGCGAAGGCGCTCCGGCTGCGCGTGCCGGAGGACGTCGCGGTGATCGGCTTCGACGACATCGAGGTCGCCAGCCTGCTGGAACTGACCACCGTGCGCCAGCCGCTGCGCCAGAGCGGCGTGCGCGGCGCCGAGCTGCTGCTCGGCGCGATCGAGGGCGGCTCGCCGCCGGCGGCGCCGCTCGAGCCGCTCGCCGTCGTCGCCCGCGGCACGACGTAGATAGATGGTCGATCCCGCGGCCGACGCAAGATCAACCATCTAGCCGTGCAGAACGTCCACGCCATGCGCCCGGAGGTGCGCGCCGAGTACGAGCGCGCGCTCGGTCGCATCGCCGGCGACACCGCGTTCGCCACCCGCCTCGAGCGCTTCTTCACCGAGCTGCGCAACCCGCTCGTGGCGGTGTACGGCGCCGACGAGCGCTTCCCCGCGCAGTGGGACGCGCTGCTCGCCGCGGTCGCAGAGGCCGCCGCGGCGCGCGCACCGGCGCTGCGCGCCCTCGACCACGAGCGCGAGATCACGCCCGACTGGCTGCAGCGCGAGCAGGCCGTGGGCTACGTCACCTACGTCGACCGCTTCGCGGGCACGCTGGACGGCGTGCGCGAGCGGCTGCCGTACCTGCGCGAGCTCGGCGTCGGCTACCTGCACCTCATGCCGCTGCTGCGAGCGCGCCCGCAGCCCAACGACGGCGGCTACGCGGTAGCCGACTACGACGCCGTCGAGCCGGCCCTCGGGACCATGGACGACCTCCGCGTGCTGGCCGCCGAGCTGCGCGCGGGCGGCATGGCGCTGTGCGTCGACGTCGTGCTCAACCACACCGCGCGCGAGCACGCCTGGGCGCAGGCCGCGCTGGCCGGCGACGAGCGCATGCTGCGCTTCTACCGCACGTTCCCGGACCGCTCGGCGCCCGACGCCTACGAGGCCACGCTGCCCGACGTCTTCCCCGACACCGCCCCCGGCAGCTTCACGTGGGTGCCCGAGGTCGGGCGCTGGGTATGGACCACGTTCAACCCCTACCAGTGGGATCTCGACTACTCCGACCCGGAGGTGTTCGTCGCGATGGCGCGGGTCATGCTCGGCCTGGCCAACGCGGGCGTCGACGTGCTGCGCCTCGACGCGGTGCCGTTCCTCTGGAAGCGCGCGGGCACCGACTGCCAGAACGAGCCCGAGGTGCACGAGCTGCTCCAGGCGTTCCGGGCGCTCGTGCGGATCGCTGCGCCGGCCGTCGCGCTCAAGGCCGAGGCCATCGTGTCGCCGCGCGACCTCGTCGGCTACCTCGGCGCCGGGCGCCACGAGGGCAAGGAGTGCGACCTCGCCTACCACAACGTGCTCATGGTCCTGCTGTGGAGCTCGCTGGCCTCCGGCCGCGTGGCGCTGATGACGCACACGCTGCGCGCCATGCCGCCGGTGCCGCCGGGCGCGGGCTGGATCACCTACGTGCGCTGCCACGACGACATCGGCTGGGCGATCACCGAGGAGGACGCCGGGGCGGTGGGGCTGGACGGGTACCTGCACCGTCGCTTCCTGGCCGACTGGTACGCGGGCGACTTCCCCGGGTCGTTCGCGCGCGGGGCGCGCTTCCAGCCCGACCCGCGCACCGGCGAGGCGCGCACGAGCGGGATGGCGGCCTCGCTCGCGGGCCTGGAGGCGGCGCGCGCGGACGGCGACGAGGCGGCGGTCGAGCTCGCGATCCGCCGCGTGCTGCTGCTGCACGCGATCGCGTTCGCGCACGGCGGCTTGCCGCTCGTCTACATGGGCGACGAGCTCGGGCTGCCGAACGACCCGGCGTGGGACGCCGACCCGGCCCAGCGCGACGACAACCGCTGGATACACCGCCCGCACATGGACTGGGAGGCGGCCGCGCGCCGCCACGACCCCAACTCGGTGGAGGGCCGCCTGTGGGAGGGGCTGCGCCGGCTGGTGGCGGCGCGCCGCGCCACGCGGGCCGTCCACGCCCAGGGCCGCAGCGAGGCGGTGTGGACCGGTAACGACCACGTGTTCGGGCTGTATCGCGAGCACGCCGGCGAGCGGCTGCTCGTGCTCGCGAACTTCACGGCCGAGCCGCAGCCGGTGCGCGCGGCGGTCGCGGCCGAGCGCGCCGTCGGCCCGGCCGAGCCCGAGCCGGCACCCGACGGCCGGCCGCTGCGCGCCCAGGGTGACTTCCTCGTGCTCGCGCCCTACCAGCACGCGTGGCTGCGCGGCTGACGCGCTACCCCGCCGGGGCGACCGACACCGAGTTCCGCGTCTGGGTCACGTCGAAGCGCCGGACGCGCTCGCCACGGCGCGCGACGCAGCGCCGCTCGGTGCCGCGCCTGCGCCCGCAGGTGATCCGCCACGCCGCGGCCGGCGCGGGCAGCGCGGAGCGCACCTCCTCCTTGACCGTCGCGGTAACCGGCGGCGTGGTGGCGCGGTCGCACGCGGGCCACTCGATGTCGCCCGCGCCATTCATGATGTCGCCCGCGGTCGTGGTGTGCTCGCGGCCGGTGAGGTGGCCGAGCTCGTGGACGAGCACGGCGCAGAACGTGCCCGTGCTCATGCCGCTCGCGAGCCAGACCTCGCACGTCTCCGGCGCGGCCATGCCGTCCAGGACGTCGCCGGTGTGCCCGGTGAGCGCCGGCGCGTGGGCTCGCAGCGCCGCGTCGCCGGTGAGGTGGATGACCTCGCGCCCCGCGCACGGCGAGCCCGGCCACGCGGCGCGCGCAATCGGCAGGAACGCCGCCAGGCGCCCGGGGTCGTCGTCGGGCGGGGGGGTCCAGGCATGCGCCGTCGGGACGGCGCCGCACACGGCGATGAGCGTGAGAACGAGGGACGCTATACGGCGCATGACGCGCGGTTCCGGGGATGTCGGACAGCTACCCGGGGCATCGGCGCGGTAGTCCCGATCGGCGCCGGCGGCTCGCGACGTGGTAGGCAATGGCGCGTGATCGCCGCGACCCCGAGCGCCTGACGTGACCGCGGCCGGAGCGGAGGTGGTGGTCGGCCTCGACGTCGGCACGACGAGCGCGAAGGCGGTCGCGTTCGACCCGGCGGGCCGCGCACTCGCCGAGGCCGAGGCCGGCTACCCGCTGCACGAGCCCGAGCACGGCCACGCCGAGCAGGACGCGCCGCAGGTGCTCGACACCGCGCTCGGCGCCGTGCGCGACGCGGCGGGCGCGGCGCGGGCGGCCGGAGCGCGGATCGCGGGCCTGTCGGTCAGCACCGCGATGCACGCGCTCGTCGGCCTGGACCGCGGCGGGCGGCCGCTAACGCCGCTGATCACCTGGGCGGACACGCGCGCCGCGGACGAGGCCGAGGAGCTCCGCCGCTACCGCCCCGGTCTGCACCTGCGCACCGGCACGCCGCTGCATCCGATGGCGCCGCTGCCCAAGCTCATGTGGCTACGGGCGCACGACCCCGGCACGTTCGCCGACGCGGCCCGGTGGGGCGGGCTCAAGGAGCTGCTGCTCGACGCGCTGACGGGCACGTGGACGGTCGACCACTCGTGCGCGTCGGGCACGGGGCTGATGGACCTCGAGCGGCTCGACTGGGATCCGGAGGCGCTCGAGCTCGCCGGCGTGGAGCCTGACCGCCTCGGGCGGCTCGTCCCCGCGACGGAGGTCCTCGAGCTGGGGGCGAGCGCAGCGGAGCGCCTCGGCCTGGAGCCCGGCACGCCGGTGGTCGCGGGTGGCGGCGACGGGCCGCTCGCCAACGTCGGTGTCGGCGCGGTGCGCCCGGGCGTGGCGGCGTGCTCGATCGGCACGAGCGGCGCGCTGCGGCTGATGGTCGAGCGCCCGGCGGTCGACGAGCGCCGGCGGGTGTTCTGCTACGCGCTCGTGCCCGACCGCTGGATCGTCGGCGGCGCGATCAACAACGGCGGCGTCGTCCTACGGTGGGCGGGCGAGGCGCTCGCCCCCGACCTCGGCGAGCACTCCGAGGCGCGGCTCACCGAGCTGGCGGCGCAGGTCCCGGCGGGCAGCGACGGGCTGCTCATGCTGCCCTACCTGCTCAGCGAGCGCGCGCCGCACTGGAGCCCGCTGCCCCGCGGCGCGTATGTCGGGCTCACCCGCCACCACCGCCGCGAGCACCTCGTGCGCGCCGCGCTCGAGGGCGTCTGCCTGCAACTCGCGCTCGTGCTCGCCTCGATGCGCGACGCCGGCAACGAGGTGCGCGAGGTGCGCGCGACGGGCGGGTTCGCCCAGAGCGAGCTGTGGCGGCGGATGCTCGCGGGCGCGCTGGGCATGCCGGTCGGCTTCCCCGCCGGTCACGAGGGGTCGGCGTTCGGGGCCGCGCTGCTCGGGATGCAGGCGCTCGGGCTCGTCGAGAGCATCGACGTGGCGGCCGACCTCGTGCAGATCGCCGACGTCGTCGAGCCCGACGCGACGGAGGCGGCGACCTATGTGGAGCTGCTGCCGGCGTTCGCCGGGCTGTACGACCAGCTCGAGCCCGCGTTCCGCGCGCTCCAGCGCTTCGGCGAGCACGAGGTGCCCGCGCGCAAGCCTCCGGCTCAGGAGGGCGAGGCGGAGACCTGAGCCTCGCGCGCGCCCGCGCGCTCGTCGTCCTCGCCGGCCTCCTGGCCGCCCTTGATCGCGCGATACACGTGCGCGCGCAGGTGCGCGAACTCGGGGAGCTCCTTGGTCTCAACCTGGTCGCGCGGGCGCGGCAGGTCGATCGGCAGCACCTCCTGCACGCGGGCCGGACGGCCGGTGAGGATCACGACGCGGTCGCCCATATAGACCGACTCGTCGATGTCGTGCGTGACGAACAGGACCGTGACGCCGTACTCGTGGCGGACGTCGAGCACGAGGTCCTCCAGGTCGGCGCGGGTCTGCGCGTCGACCGACGCGAACGGCTCGTCCATCAGCAGGACCTCCGGCTGGTAGGCGAGGCCGCGCGCGATCGCCACGCGCTGCTGCATGCCGCCGGAGAGCTGCCACGGGTACTTGTCGATCGAGCCGGCCAGGCCGACGGAGTCGACCGCGTGATCGACGACCTCCTTGCGCTCGCTCTTGCTCATCTTCTTGCGCCGCAGCGGGAAGGCGACGTTCTCGCCGACCTTCATCCACGGATACAGCGAGCGGCTGTAGTCCTGGAAGACGAGCGCCATCCGCTCCGGCGGGCCGGCCACCTTCTCGCCCGCGAGCTCGATCTCGCCCGCGGTCGGCGCCATCAGCCCGGAGACGGTCTTGAGCAGCGTCGTCTTGCCGGCGCCGGAGGGCCCGACGATGCAGACGAACTCGCCCTTGTCGACCTCGAAGCTCAGGTCTGCGATCGCCTCCGTGGCGGCGTCGCCGGTGCCGTAGACCTTGCGGAGCTTCGTCACTTTGAGCATGCAGGGACCTTTCCGGGTTCGGCGCGGCGGCTCACTGGCTGCCGGCGCGGGCGCCGCGATGCCAGGCCAGGGCCCGGCGCTCGAGAAGCAGGAAGATGGCGTTGAACAGGTAGCCGAGGATGCCGAGCAGGATGATGCCCGACCACATCTCGGGGATCGCGAACGAGCGCTGCGACTGCAGAACGAAGTAGCCGATGCCGTTCGAGCTCGCGACCATCTCGCTGATGACCATGAGGATCAGCGCGAGCGACAGGCTCGTGCGCATGCCGGCGAAGATCTGCGGCGCGGCGGCGGGGAGCACGACCTTCATGAGCCGGTCCTTCGCCGGGATGCGGTAGACGCGCCCGGTGTCGACGAGTGTCGGGTCGACGCCGCTCACGCCGTCGATCGCGTTCAGCAGGATCGGCCACAGGCACACGAACGCGATGACGAAGATCTTCGAGCTGTTGCCGACGCCGAGGACGAGCAGCGCGAACGGCAGCAGCGCGGGCGCGGGGATCGCGCGCAGGAACTCGACGATCGGCGCGAGCGTGCGGCGCAGCACGGGCGACAGGCCGAGCGCGACGCCCGCGGCCACGCCGACGCCCACCGCGATGAAGTAGCCGATGAAGAGCCGCACCATGCTCGGCCCGACGTCGCTGCCGACGCGCTCGAACAGCCACGTGTCCTTGAACGTGTTCAGGACGTCCTGCAGCGGCGGGTAGTAGTAGACGTCGCTGCCCGCCGACCACACCCAGAGCAGCGCGAACACGGCCGCGGGAACCGCGATCTCCACCGCGACGTACAGCCAGCGCCGGCTCATTGCGCGACCTCCCGGTGCGACGGGTGCCAGTGCAGGGCGCGCGCCTCGATCCTGGACAGCACGACGTTGAGGAACCAGCCGAGCAGGCCGGTGGCGATCGTCAGCGCGTACATCAGGTCGGGCACGCCGCCGGCGCGCGCGGTGTTGATCGCGCGGCCCAGCCCGGGGGCGCCGATGACGAGCTCGGCCGTCACGGCGAGCACCAGCGCCGTCGCCGACGAGATGCGCAGGCCGGTCGCGATGTATGGGATCGCGGCGGGCAGGCTCACCTTGAGCAGCCGGTCCCTGAGCGGGATGCGGAACGACTGCGCTGTCTCGCGCTGCACCGGGTCGAGGTCGCGCACGCCGTAGATCGACTGGATCAGCAGCGGCCACGTCGACGCGAACGCCGCGAGGAAGACCTTGCTCTCCATCCCCGTGCCGTAGATGAGGATCGCCAGCGGGATCAGCGCGACCGACGGGATCGGGCGCAGGAACTCGATGATCGGCCGCAGCCCGCGGTACACGAGCAGGTTTGCGCCGACGAGCATCCCGAGGGGGATCCCGATCAGCGCGGCGATGCCGAGCCCGAGCGCCCAGCCCTGGAGCGTCTGCAGCACCGCCTCCCAGAAGCTCGCCTGCCCGAGCTGCTCGAACAGCGTGCCGAACGTCGTGGTCATCGGCGGGAAGTAGCGGCTCGGGATGATCCCCACCCGCACGATGAGCTCGAGCAGGACGAGGATCCCGATGACGCCGATCCACCCCTGCGCCCACCGGCCGAGCATCGCCGGCCACCGCGACGCCTGACGCGACGACGGAGAAGCGACTGCGGTGCTCATTCGACCATGATGGCTATGCCCGTTGGCCCGGACCGCCAGTCCCGTCCCGGACCGCTCCGAGCCTCACCCACATGTCCGACCCATTGCCCCGCACCATTCCCGGCGATGCCGCGCGGGGAGCGTACCGTTCGCGTTGTGACAGTGCGCGGGCTCGCCCACGTGCAGGTCCCGCGCCGCCCGGCTGCGAGACCGAGGCGCCGCGATTTCAGGGCGGGCTGCTCGGGCTTGCCGAGGTCGACAAGCCCTCGCGTGGTGGCGCGTGGTTCGCGCTCGGCGACGGCGATCACAGCTCCATGTCGTGTCGAGGAGGACTTCGCCCCGGCGCGCAAGGCGCACCCGGCGCTCGTCGTGGACGGCCCGGCGCTCGACACGCTCGCCGAGCGGCTGGTCGGCGCCGGGTCGAGGTGCGCTGTGACGACCGCTGCCGGACGTGCGCCGAGTCTACGTCCACGATCCGTGGGGCAACCGGTTGGAGTTGGTGGCGCGGCCGGGGAGTGGCGGACCGTGATCGCGGGTGGCGCACCAATCGGGCGAGCCGGGCTGTCGCGGCGCCGACGGTTGGCATCGAATGGGTGTGGGCCTGCAACTCGCGGTTGCCCTCACCGCCGCGTTCCCCGGAGCGGAGCCTTCGACCCGCGCGACACGTACGCTGGTCCGCCGTGCTGCTGCTGTTCGACATCGACGGGACGCTGCTCCTGCGCGCCCACGTGGAGCACCGCCAAGCGCTCGGCGACGCCGTGCGCGAGGTCTGGGGCGTCGCCGATCCCGGGCCGGGCGCCGTGCCCGCGGCGGGGCGCACCGACGGCGAGATCGCGCGCCAGATCTGCGTGCTGGGCGGGGTCGACGCCGCGCGCTTCGACGCGGGCGCCGACGCCTTCCGCGCCGCGTGCGCGGCCGCGTACGCTCGCCGGTGCGCGCCGGACCTGCGCGACCGGCTCGCGCCCGGGGTGCCCGAGGCGCTGGCCGAGCTCGCCGCCCGGCCGGGCACGGTGCTCTCGCTCGTCACCGGCAACCTCGAGGCCGTCGCGCGCCTCAAGCTCAAGCGGGCCGGCGTCGGCGCATGGTTCGCCGCCGGGCAGGGCGCGTTCGGCTCCGACGCCGAGGACCGCAGCGAGCTGCCGGCGATCGCCCGCCGCCGGGCCGGCGCGCTCGACGGCGGCGCGCCTTACCCGCGCGAGCGCACGGTCGTGATCGGCGACACGCCCCGCGACGTCGCCTGCGCGCGGGCCGACGGCGTGCGCTGCGTGGCGGTGGCGACGGGGCCGTACCGCGCCGAGGAGCTGACGGACGCCGACGCGGTCGCGCGCGGCGCGCACGAGCTGCCGGCGCTGCTCGGCGGCGGCTGAGGCGACTCAGCCGGGCGGCGCGAAGCCCTGCGCGAGCTCGGCCAGCATGTCGGGGAGGCTGCCGGCGTGCCGGGCGGCGACGTCCAGCTGGCGCGCGAAGCCCGGCTCGCCGGCCAGCCCCCCGACGAGCTCGAGCTCGTCGCGGCAGCCGAGCGCGTCGGCGTGCGGGCGGGCCGCGTCGAGCAACTCGTCCAGCACGGCGCGCGCGGAGACGGTGCGCCCGCCGGCCGGGTCGAGCAGGTCGGCCTCGATGCCGTCGCGGGCGGCGAGGAAGCGGTTCTCGGCCAGGACCTCGTCGTCGCCGGCGGCCGGGGCGGGCAGGAGCCCGTCCTCGAGCTCGAGGCGCGCGAGCGCGTGCACGAGCGCGACGAGCGCCGCGGTGTCCTGCATTCGGCTCTGGGCGTCCATCACGCGAACCTCGACGGTGCCGAGCGTGGGCTGCGGGCGGATGTCCCACCACAGGAACGTCGGCTCGGGGAACGCCCCGCAGCGCAGCAGCGCATCGACGGTGTCGACCCAGTCGCCGTAGGAGGCGAAGCGCCGGGGGATGCCGGTGCGGGGGAACATCCCGAACACCGGGGTGCGCGTCGAGGCCAGGCCCGTGGCGCGGCCCTGCCAGAACGGCGAGTTGGCGGCCAGGCCAAGCAGCACCGGCAGGTGCGCGCGCAGCCCGTTCAGCAGGCGCACCGCGCGCTCGGGGTCGGGCACGCCGACGTGGACGTGTAGCGCGAAGGTCGGCTCGCGGCGGGCCAGGTCGGCCATGGTCCGCAGGATCACCTGGTAGCGGCTCGCGGGCGAGACCCGGGTCTCGCTCCACACCGCGAACGGGTGCGTGCCCGAGCCGGCGAGCGCGAGCCCGAGCCGGGCGAGCTCGGCGCCGACCCGGCCGCGCAGCGCACGCAGCTCGGCGATCGCCGCGCCGACCGTCGCGTGCGGGCGGGTCGCGAGCTCGATCGCGGCCTGGTGCGTCTCGGCGCTCACGTGCGGGGCCAGCTCGGCGGGCAGCCGCGGCAGCACCTCGTCGCTGCGCTGCGCGAGCGACAGGTCGCGCGCGTCGAGGAGCATGAGCTCCTCCTCCAGGCCGACCGAGTACGGCTCGGACGGCTGCCAGGCCGCCCACTCGCGCGCCGGGTCGATGTGGGCCGCGCTCATCCGCTCGACGTCGACACCCATGTGTCCTTCGCTCCCCCGTTCTGGGACGAGTTTACGACGAGCGCGCCCGGGTCCCACGCGACCCGCGTCAGGCCGCCGGGCAGGGCATGGACGCCGTCCGCGGTGCTGAACACGAACGGCCGCAGGTCGACGTGGCGGGGCTCGAGCCGCCCGGGGTCGACCACCGTCGGATGCTGCGAGAGGGCGACGATCGGCTGGGCGACGTACGCGCCGGGCTCGCGCCGCAGGTCCGCGCGCAGGTCCTCGAGCGTCGCGTCGTCGGCGTGCGCGCAGACGACGACGCCCTTCCCGCCCAGGCCGAACCTCGGCTTGACGACGTGGCCGCGGAGGTCCTCTACGACGAGCTCGAGCACGCTGTCGTGGCGCGGGTCGAGCGTCGGCACCGCCTCGAGCAGGGCCGTCTCGCCGAGATAGAAGCGCACCATCTCCTCGACGTAGCCGTGGACGAGCTTGTCGTCGGCCACGCCGGTGCCGAAGGCGTTGACGATGCCGATCCGGCCGGCGAGCCACGGATCGAGCAGCGCCTCGGCGATGGGCGTCAGGTGGCCGTGCTCGTCGCGCAGGCGATCCTCGTTGCACCGCCGGTAGACGACGTCGACCGGGCGGCGGCGGCCGTTGTGGAGCCGCACCTCGAGGTGGTCGCCGTGGCGCTCGAGGTCGGCGAGCGTCACGACGGGGACGCCGAGGCGCCGGGCCACCTCGGCGTGCTCGTACCACGCCGAGCCGCCCGGCCCGTCGGAGACGACCACGATCGACGGGTCGCCGCCCTCGGGCGCCGCCGCGCGCAGCGTGGCGTGCAGCAGCTCGAGCAGCCGGTCGGCCACGGGGGCGGGGTCGGGCACCGCGCCCCCGAGCGCGGAGCAGACCGCGTCCCGGGCCGCGACCGCGTACGTGAAGCCGGACGGGGTGCGCACGTTGTCCTCGAGCACGCGCAGCCGGCCCTCGGGCGCCCGGATGACGTCGAGGCCGGCCACGCCGATCGGCGGCCCTCCGGCGGGGAAGGCGCCGCGCAGGTCGGGCTCGTAGCCCTCGGCGCTGTCGATGACCTCGGCCCGCATGACGCCCGCCTCGACGATCCGGCGCTCGCCGTAGGCATCGGCGACGAAGGCGCTCAGCGCGCGCACGCGCTGCTCGAGGCCGGCGGCGAGCGCGTGCCACTCGTCCGCGGGCAGGATCCGCGGGACCGGGTCGATGACGAAGGCCTGCGTGCCCTCGTCGGTCGTGAACGTGACGCCGGCATCACGTACGCGCTCGTTGACCGCGTCGCGCAGGCGGGCGAGGTCCATGCCGCAGAGCGCGTCAATCAGCTCGGCGTAATGCGGGCGCGGCGTGCCGGGGGCCGCGAACGCCTCGTCGTACGCAGGCTCGACCGGTGCTCGGGGGACGGCACTCACGCTAGGCGGTTACCCGCGCTGCGGCGCGGGTCACGCGCCGGCGGCAACCAGCGTGGCGCCGCCGACGGCGGCCCCGGCGCAGGCCTCGACCAGAGCCCGGAACAGCGCCGCCTGGTCGTCGTGATCCACGAGGCACTCGGCGTGCCACTGCACGCCGAGCATGAAGCTGCGATCGACGGCCTCGAAGCCCTCCACGGTCCCGTCCTCGGCCCACGCGGTGAGCGCGAGGCGCTCGCCGAGCACGTCGGCGGCCTGGTGGTGGAAGGAGTTGACGCGCATCTCGCGGCGCCCGACGACCGCGGCGAGGCGGCTCTCCGGCGCGATGGTGACGCCGTGCGTGCGCTCCGTCGCCGCCTCGGGCTGGCGGTGGGTCACGGCATCGCCGGCGATGTCGGGCAGATGCTGGTGCAGCGTCCCGCCGCGCGCGACGTTGAGCACCTGCGCGCCGCGACAGATCGCGAGCACCGGCATGTCGCGCTCGTCGGCGGCGCGCGCGAGCGCGAGCTCGAAGGCGTCCAGGCGCGGCTCGGTGGGACCGAGCTGCGGGTGCGACTCGGCCCCGTAGGCGTCCGGGTGCAGGTCCGGGCCTCCGGACAGGCAGATGCCGTCGACGCGGTCCAGCAGCGCCGGGATGGCCGGCCCCGGCAGCGGCGGCACGACCATCGCCAGTCCGCCCGCGCGGCCGATCGCCTCGAGGTAGCGCATGCCGAGCACCATCTCCGTGCGGGGCGGATCGGCCTCGGCGGTGGCGCCGTCGAGCATCGGCGCGCGCATCTCCGACGTCGTGACGGCGATCAGCGGCAGGCCGGCGGCGCCGGGGAAGCGGGCGGAGGCGGCCATCACGCGTTCGAATGCAGGTCGGAGATGCTCACGTCACAAGGATCGGCACGAACCGCCGGCCGGACGCTGGACAGCTGTCTAAAAAGGCCGCACGCGGGCTCGACGCCGCGTACAAAGGGCGCGCCATCGGGGCGGCGCAGTCATTGGCCGTCGGCGAGGACGCGGGCGGTGGGGCCGGGCAGCGCGAGGCAGCGCCGGCGGCCCGCCTCGCCGCCGCCGAGCTGCGCGGCAGCCACCCTCACCGCGCCGGGACCGCACGCGGCGACGAGGAACACGTGCGTGAGTGGGACGTCGGCGCCGAGGCGAGGGTCGCGGAGCGTGCCGAGCACCTCCACGCGGTAAGGGCTGCGACGTCGACGCCGACGTCGCCGGCCACCTGCTCGCCCAGGAGCTCACGGCCGCCGGGTTCGAGGTGCTCAACGTCCCGGCGTGGCGCACGCACCGCGATCGCCGGCGGCTGGGCCCCGGCAAGACCGACCTTGGTGACGCGCATGCGACCGCGCGGGTCGAGCTGCGCTGCCGCGACCAAGCCGGTCCGGCGCTCGAGCCTGAACTCGTTCGCGCGCTCGGGCTGCTCGAGCTGCAGCGCCATCGCCCCGTGCGCGACCGCACCCAGGCCATCCAGCGGCTGCGCTCGACCTGGCAGCAGGTCGATGCGGTCGCCGAGGAGCAGACACTTCGCTGCAGCGCCAGCGCGAGCTGCGCACGCTCAAGCGCATCGGCTTCGGCGACGGACTGGCCGACACCATCGCCGCCAGCATCGTGCGCGAGCTGACGGGCGACAATGACGCATTCAACCGGCGCATCGGCGATCTCGACGCCCGGATCGCCGCGCTGCTCGAAGAGCACGGCAACCCGTCGCCGACCTGCTTGGCGCCGGCAACGAGATCGCCGCCAGCCTGATCGCCCACGCCGGCGACGTGCGCCGCTTCCGCGACGCCGCCGCCTTCGCCAGGTTCTGCGGCGCCGCACCGATCCCGTGCGGGTCCGCCAGACCTCCGGACGCCACCGCTGCACCGAGGCGGCAACCGCCGGCTCAACGCCGCGCTCTACCGGATCGCGATCGTCCAAACAACGCCACCACCCGCCAAGGCGTTCCTCGCCCACAAGATCGCCGAAGGCAAGACCCGCCGGCAAGCGCGCCGCGCCCTCAAGCGCCACCTCGCCGACGTCACCTACCGCCGTCTTATGGACTGGGCCGCGACCCGCCCGGCCATGAACGACTTGACATTGTGTCGGTGCAGCCCGCAGCGGCGCGAATCTCCTAATGCGAACCGTCGCTCGGTCACGAGCCGGCGGCGTTCCTCCACGCACACCCGCACAACGACGGTGCTTCGCCGGCCCGCCGGCCGCAGTGTCGCGCGCGCCAGCCGGGCGTTCAGCGGCACCGTGAAGACCAGCGTGACGCGGGCTGGAGACCTCCGGGCGCTGGCCCGGCGCGGGCTCGGAGCCCACGAACGCCGCGTGCCCCAAAGCCGGCGCCGCCAGTGCGAGCATGGCGGCGAGGACGGCGAGCGGGACGAGGAGAGGGTGCATCCGGGCGAAGCACCGAGTCCAGGTGCCCCGCCCGAACGCCACGGGGCGCCCCGAGGGCGCCCCGTGCCGACTAGTCGTGTCGCCAACCCCCGGCCAGCGCGCCCGTTGGCCTTTGCGCGACAGCCACCGTCCATTGCGGTAGTCCGTTTGTGCTTGGCCGCCGGGGTTCGCAAGTGCGGGAAGCAGCACCTATGCCGTCCACTCGACGAAGGGGGGCTCGTCGCGCGCCATGAGCGAAGGGCTATCGGGTCGGCTGTGAGGTACCTCGGCGTGCGTGCCGAGACGAGGTCGCACACGGCACAGGTTGCCCTGTGCCCGTGGAAGACCTTGACTGGGCCAGGGCAGCCCAGTAGATCGGTCTGGTGCGTGCTGTGCGCGGTGGGAAGCGATGCGCGATCCGATCCCCGCCTACATCCACCTCCTGCGGGCGAAGGACCTGATCGACCGCCGCTACGCCGAACCGCTGGACGTCCCGCGGCTCGCGCGTGAGGCGTACGCGTCGGAGGCGCACTTCGCCCGCAGCTTCAGGCGCGCGTTCGGCGAGAGCCCGCATCGCTACCTGAAGCGGCGAAGGATCGAGCGCGCGCAGGAGCTGCTGCGCGGCACCGACCAATCGCTGACGGCCGCGGCGCTCGACGTCGGGTTCGACACCCCGAGCTCGTTCAGCCGCGCGTTCCGGCAGGTCACGGGTGAGCCGCCAAGCGCGTACGCGGAGCGCTGGCGAGCCGGGGGCGCGGCGCCGGTGCCGGCGTGCTTCGCGCTCATGTACACGCGCCCGCTCGGGTTGAGCAGTTCCGGAAAAGCCGATCCTGCGGGAGCCCGATTAGCGTCGCGGCACCCGACCAACAGGACGTCACCCGATGGGCATCCGGCTCAGTCACACCACGATCTGGGTCCTCGACCAGGACGAGGCCCGCGACTTCTACACGCGCGCGCTCGGCTTCGAGACCAGCACCGACGCGACGCTCGACGGGTTCCGCTGGCTGACCGTGTCCTCGCCGGATCAGCCCGACCACGAGCTGATCCTGCTGGAGCCGGGTCCGCCGATGATGGACAGCAGACCGCCGCCCAGGTGCGGGCGCTCGTCGCCAAGGGCGTCCTCGGCCCGCGTGCGTTCGTCGTCGACGACTGCGCCGCCACATACGCCGAGCTCAGCGAGCGCGGCTTCACGTTCCTGTCCGAGCCGGCCGAGCCAGCGTACGGCGTCGAGGCGACGCCGCGCGACAACTCGGGCAACTGGTTCAGCATCACCGAGCGCCCGCGGGAGCGGATGACGAGCTGATAGCCACCGTCGTCACCTGGGCGCCCGGCGGCAACCTTCCGCCGCTGCTGGCTGCGGCAGCGCTGCTGCGCTCGGAGCGGCACGAACTGGAGGTCCTCGCGTCGGCGGCGACCGTGGCGGCGGCCGAGAGAGCCGGCTTCGCGACCGTGCGCTACGCCCGCGCGCCGGAGCCCGACACGGGGGTCGCCTTCGAGCGGCAGGCGCGGGTCCTGATGGCCGCGGCCGCCGGCGCCGACGTCGCGCTCGACGTCCGTGACCGGCTTGCCGCGCGGCGGCCCGATCTGGCGATCTTCGACTGCATGCTTCCGGCGGCCGCGGCCGGCGCCGAGGCGGCGGGCACCCCCGCCGCCTCGCTCGTGCACTTCCTCTACGGGCCCGCGCGGCGCCTGATGCTCGAACAGGGCAGCACGTGGACGACCGATCTCGCGACGCTGAATGGCACGCGGCGCACGCTCGGCCTCGCGCCGCTCGGCGGCGGCCCGGCGGCGTGGGAATCGTGTGAGCTCGTGCTGGTGACCGCACCGCGATGGCTCGACACCGACGCGGCGTTCCCGCCAAAGGTCGTCCACGCCGGGCCCCTCGGCATGTCCACGCCGGATCGGCGCGCGAGCGCGCGAGCGCCGCGCGTCCTGCTCACCTTCAGCACCACGGTGATGGACGGCCAGCCAGCGCTGATCCGCGACGCGTGCGCGGGCGTCGCCTCGACCGGAGCGCAGGCGTTGCTCACGCTCGGTCCCGCGCTCGCGCCCGGCGATGTGGACGCACCCCCTGGCGTCGAGGTCCTGGAGTGGGCTGACCACGACGCGCTGCTGCCGGGATGCGCAGCCGTCGTCACACACGCCGGCCTCGGGACGACGCTTCGCGCCCTCGCCCACGGCATCCCGCTGCTGATGCTGCCGCTCGGGCGCGACCAGCACGTCAACGCCAGCCGCGTGGCCGAGCTCGGCGCGGGGATCCGCCTACCGGCCGACGCCGGACCCGAGCGCATCCGCGCGGCGTTGGCGACCATGCTCCGCGATCCCTGCTTCGCCGCGTCGGCGTCGCGCCTCGCCGACCGCATCGCGCGCGACCGTCCCGACCGCCGCGCGGCCGACGCGCTCGAGCACGCTGCGCACTCGCGCGATCGGTGAGGGGCTGCGTCAGTCGAGGGCGGTGCCGAGGCGTCCGGGATCAATGCTGGGGCGCAGCGCATGCGGGACCGCTTCCGGGCGGCGAGCCGCCGGCTGCGACCGGACGGTGGGACGGCGGGTCGCCCACGCGCGCGGCGCCCGGAGCAGGTCCCGGCGTGGACCGGGGAGGTTGGCGAGCTGGTGGTCGCTCGGCGCGCGAGGCGCGGCGACTGGCGGCGCAGGCCCGCGCCAAGGCCGCGGCCACGGCGCCAGCGGAAGCTGGCGCCGCCGCGCGCCTGGATGAGCTTGCCGATCGTGCCGAGACGGTGACCCGCCAGATCGCCCAGCGCGTCGCCGGCGAGAAGATCACGGACCGATTGGTGTCGCTCGCCGATCGCCACCGCGCGCCCGACCGGCAACGGAAAACTCGGCAAGAGCTACGAGTTCGGCTACGTCTTTGGAGCTGGCCGAGAACACCCGCCGCGGGGCGCGCGGCCTGATCCTCCCGGCGGCCTCGAAAATCGGCTCACCCAACGAGCTCGAGTTGCTGCCGCGACCGTCGCCGAGCTCGCGCGTGTGGCGATCCGCCCGCGTGAGGCCACCGTCGACGGCGGCCTCTCCGTCGAGCAGACCAACCCCGCGCTCCCGGCCACGGCGGTCTTCGTCGCCGGCCGCCAGCAGCCCGCCGCGCGCCGCTCGCACAAGCGCCCGCGTCGGGCCGAAGGCCCGATCAGCCACCTCGAGCGCAGCCACGGACTCAGGCGAAATAGCTAGGAAGACGTCCGACCGAGCAGGCGCCGTCATCATCGAGTTGCGGCTCTTGACAGCTTCGGTGTTCGAGGCGAAGACGAAACTGCCTGGCGCCGGTCCCGGCCTCGAAGCCCGGACGCGTGTGCTGGCCGCGTGGCCAGGGGGGTGACGCCAGCACGGCCCGAGGGCCTGCGCTGAGGCGGTGGTGGACGTAGGGCCAGTAGGCGGTGCGCCTTCGGCCGAGGCATCGACGAGTGCGGCGACGTCCTGCCGTCACCGATGACTTTCAAGGCCGCCGGAGGTCACTCTTTCTGACAGGCCAGGTGCTCGGCGTCAATGCTCCGGCGCCTCCGGCCCGTCCCAGAAGTAGGCCCCGTGGCAGTCGAGCACCACGGCCCGTGCACCCAACGAAAGGAAGATCGATGCAGAGCCTGATGGTGGACTTCATTGTCTCCCTCGATGGCTACGGGGCCGCCCAGGGCTGGCCCGGCTTTTGGGGCATGGAAGGGCCCGAGTACCTGGGGTGGCTCGATGAGCAGGAGGAGCACACAGCCCTCATGGGAGCGACGACCTACCGGCTGATGTTCGGGTTCGCCACCCAGATGCCCGACGAGCCCAGCATGGCCGGACTGACCGCGATGCCCAAGGTAGTGTTCTCCTCCACTCTGGAGGCGCCACTGTCATGGGCCAACACAGAGCTGGTTGACGGTGACGCGGTCGAGGCCGTGCGGGCGATGAAGCGGGAGGCCAGCCGCCCTATGCGCACCATCGGCAGCCTCGCCCTCAGCCGGTCGCTTCTCCAGGCCGGCCTGGTGGATCGCTACCGGGTCGTCGTCTTCCCCGTCATCACCGGCGCCACCGGCCGTGACCGGATCTTCGACGGGTACCCCGACGTCGCCCTCGAGCTGGTGGACCACCGCACCTTTGACGGCAGGCTGCAGTTGCTCGAGTACGTCCCCACGGTTCTGGATGCCCCGCCCGGCGTCGGCGAGTGGCCGAGCGCCTGAGGAACATCCTCACGAAACGCGGCAGTCGACACGCCCGCGACTTCGCTGTCGGAGTCCGATCGTCGCCACGTAACGGGCGCGGCGCTCGATCGGGGCCGACGACGGGCGCGCACTCGCACGCCGGATGACGCGCAAGACTTCGCCCACCTCAGCCGGGTCGCGCGGTGAGCGCGTGCTGCATCGCGAACATCGCGGGGCCGGCCCGCGTCGAGACGCCGCACCTGGCGTAGATGTGCACCCTGTGCGCATGGACCGGTCGCCCACGCTGCTCGAGGACACGACGAGGCTCCTCCTGGGCACGGCCGGCGACGGGGGCCGCTCGTCATCCCGAACACGGTCTCCGCGACCCGGCCGACTTCCACATCGACTGCTACACGAAGGCGGCAACCGCGCGCACGAGATCAAGTGGCGCGACGCGACGACCGACGGCGACCACGTCAAGAAGAGCGCAACAAGATCATCCTGGCCGCCGGCCACGTGCCCGTGCGCGTCATGTACTACCTGCCGGTGCGGGCGAACGCCCAGCGCACCCAGCGCAAAATCATCGCGGCGTCCGAGGCCGACGGCGCGGCGTACGTCGGCGACCACGCCTGGGACTGCATCGAGGACCACTCCGGCGTCGACCTCAAGGCGGCGCTGCTCGAGTTCATTCCGGCCTCAACGGGCTGACCGGTCGAGCTCATCGGCGACGGCGCGCATGTGCGCCTCGACGTCCTCGAGCAGCTCGCGCACGCCGGCCGACAGCCGCGCCCCCGCGCGGGTGATGATCGCGAACGTGTCGTGGAGCGGGGGGCTGAACGACGCGGTGCTCAGGCCCTCGGGGTAGTACGGCGCGAACGTGTACGCCCGGGGCAGGTAGGTGTCGCCGATGCCCGCGGCGACGAGCCGGAGCGCGATGTCCTTGAGCTCGACCTCGACCTTCGGCCGCAGGCGGATCCCCAGCGCCTGGGCGCGCTCGGCGAGCTGGCGCGACGGATCGGGTCGTCGTCGGCGGACTCCGCGTCGTAGGAGATCAGCGGCGTGACGGCGAGCCGCTCGATCGTGGCGGGCTCGCGGGTGCGCTCGGGATGCGCGCTCACGCATAGGACCTCGTCACGGAGGATCGGGCGCACGTCGAGCCTGTCGTCATCGATCGGCAGCAGCACGAGTCCGGCCTCCAGCTCCCCGCGGCGGACTCCGGCGGCGATCGCGGAGGAGTTGGGGCCGATGAGCCGCACCGAGACGTCGGGGTGGCGGCGCAGGAACGCCGCGACGAGCTCGTCCAGCCGCCACGCCGACGGGCCCCCGAACACGCCGAGCGCGATGGTCCCGCTGCGCAGCGCGGTGAGCTCGCCGACGCTGTCGGCGGCGTCCTCCACGGCGCGCAGGCTGCGGGCGGCGTGCTGGGCGAAGGCGCGGCCCGCCTCGGTCACCGTGACGCCGCGCCCTGCGCGGACGAAGAGGTCACCGCCGAGCGCCTGCTCGAGCTTGCGGATCTGCTCCGCGACCGCGGGCTGCGACACGCGGAGGGCGTCGGCCGCGGCGGTGAAGGAGCCGAGGTCGACCGCCGCACAGAAGCAGCGGATTTGCTGAAGGCGGGCTGCATACGGTGCCCGTCACGGGCGGCTTGATGGGCCTGGCGCTCGACTCGACGGTGCTGGACCGCGGCCGGGTCGAGACGTACCCGTTTCGCCTGCCACTGTCGGTCCGCGAGCGGATCGCGTTCGCGAAGGCGGGGGTGAGGATCCAGCGCGCGGTGGCGAGGTACCACCGGCTCGAGCGCCGCCACGACTTCGAGGACGACCGCACCTTCGGCGACTTCCTCGGCCCGTTGCCGCCGGCCGTCAGCGCGATCTTCTCGTGCGCGGCCCACCGCGCGACCGCGGAGCTGGACCGGCTCTCGGCGGGCTGCGGGATCGGGCTGTTCGCGCTCGTGTGGGGCGGCAAGGGCTCCCTGATCGCGCGCAACCTGCTCGGGGGGTCCGGCCAGCTGCCCGCCGCGCTCGGGCGCGAGCTCGGCGAGCGCGCCCGCACCGGCTGCCGGGTCCACGGCGTGCATCCCGCCGGCGCCGAGCTCGTGGTCGAGTGCGGCGGCGAGGAGATCCGCGCGCGGCAGGTGATCGTCGCCGCGCAGGCGCCGTACGCGGCGCCGCTCGTCGCCCCCATGGCCGAGCAGGCCGCCGCCGCGCTGGCGCAGATCACGTACGGCGCGTTCCTGACAGTCGCGGTCGAGACCACCGAGACGACCGCGATGCCCTACGACGACGTCTACGCGATCGCCACGCCGGGCCGGGCGTTCGACATGTTCACGAACCAGGCGCACGCGCTCCGGGCCGGCGGCCCGCGCCGGCCGGGCGGCAGCCTGATGCTCTTCGCGGGCGGCGACACCGCGGCGGCGCTCCAGTCCAAGTGCGATCAGGCGATCGTCGAGCGCTTCGTGGCCGATCTCAACGCCCTCTACCCGCAGACGCGCGGCGCCATCGCGGGCGCCACGGTGCAGCGCTGGGAGCTCGGCAACGCCTACGCGCGGCCGGGCCGGGCACGTCTCCAGGCGGTGCTGGAGGGAGCGCTCGGCCCCCACGAGAACCTGCACCTGGCGGGCGACTACTTCGCCGAGCTGGGGAACATGGAGGCCGCCGCCCGGACCGGGCTGGCGGCCGCCGAACGCGTCGACGCCCGAATCCGAGAGGTGACCCATGTCTGAGCCCCTTCCACGGAGTGCTGCCCGCCCTCATCACGCCGTTCACCGACGATGGCGGCGCGATCGACGTGGCCGCGCTCGCCGCGATCGTCGACCGCCTGGTCGGCGCCGGCGTCGGCGGGCTCGTCCCGGGCGGGACAGAGCTACCCGGCGGCGGTCAAGACCGCCTGCCGCCTCGCCGGCGACACCACGGGCCCGGTCCGGGCGCCGCTCCTGCCCCTTGACGACGCCGCGACCGGCGAGCTCGCCGCGCTCCTGGAGCATGCGACGCTCGCCGGAGCCGCCGGGTGACCGCGCTCGCCTACCATGACGGCGCGCCGGAGCTCGCGCGCGTGATGTGACATGACCGACATCGCCCTCGCCATCGCGGGCGCCACGGGGTGGACCGGCAGCGCCATCGCCCTCGGGGCGCTCGCCGCGCCCGACATCACGCTCAAGAGCGCGATCGCGCGCCGCAGCGCCGGTCAAGACCTCGGCACCGCCCTCCGCCGTGAGCCGCTCGGCGTCCGCATACACGGCGACGTCGCCGAGGCGCTGGACGGCGTCGACGTCCTCGTCGAGTTCACCTCATACGATCACGCCAAGGACATCGCGCTCGCCGCGATCGAACGCGGCGTCGCCACCGTCATCGGCTCCAGCGGGCTGACCGCCGAAGACTACGCCGACATCGACGCCGCCGCCCGCGCGGCCGGCGTCGGCGCGGTCGCCGCCGGCAACTTCAGCCTGACCGCCGCGATGATGCTCGCCGGCGCCGAGCTCGCCGCCCGCCACCTCCCTCACCGGGAGATCATCGACTACGCCGCCTCGGCGAAGCCCGACGCCCCCAGCGGCACGGCGCGCGAGCTTGCCGAGCGCCTCCAGGAGGTTCGCGAGCGGCAGGTCGACCTCCCCGCCGACCAGGTCGCGGGCCGCCCTGACGCCCGCGGCGCCGACGTCGCGGGCACGCAGATCCACTCGGTCCGCCTCCCGAGCTTCGTCGTCTCCACCGAGATCGTCTTCGCCGCCGAGGACGAACGCCTCAGCATCCGCCACGACGCCGGCGGCACGCCGGCGCCCTACGTTGCGGGCGTGCTGCTCGCGGTCCGCCGCGCCCGCGGCCACGTCGGCCTGGTCCGAGGCCTCGACCGCCTGCTGCTCGGCTGACGCGGTCCTCGGCGAGCGCCATAGACTCCCGCGAAGCCCCGGCCGCTCCGCCGGCGGACCCGACCCGGGCGGCACGGTCCGCGGGGAAGGGATCGCCGCCGGCAGGCGTCTGGGTGGGTGACGTCCCGGGCGCCACACAACCGATGCCGTACGAAGCCGAGGGAGACGACGTGCTCGCCGACGCGCACGCGTTCTGGGTGCGCGCGCCCGGGCACGGAGAGATCCGGCCGGTCGCGCTGCCCGAGCCGGGGCGCGGCGACGTGGTGGTCCGGACGCTGCGATCCGGCGTCAGCCGCGGCACCGAGACGCTGGTGTTCCGCGGCGGCGTGCCCCCGGGGCAGTACGCCGCGATGCGCGCGCCGTTCCAGGAAGGCGACTTCCCCGGGCCGGTCAAATACGGCTACCTCAACGTCGGCGCCGTCGAGCACGGGCCGCCGGAGCTGCGCGGCCGCACGGTCTTCTGCCTGTATCCGCACCAGACGGCCTACGTGGTGCCGGAGAGCGCCGTGACCGTCGTGCCCGACGACGTGCCGCCCGCGCGCGCCGTGCTCGCCGGCACCGTCGAGACCGCCGTCAACGCCCTGTGGGACGCGGCTCCGCTGGTCGGCGACCGCGTCGCCGTGGTCGGCGCCGGGATGGTCGGCTGCTGCGTCGCCCGCCTGCTCGCCCGGTTCCCGGCGGTCGAGGTCACGCTCGTCGACATCGACGCGTCCCGGGCCGAGGTCGCGGCCGCGCTCGGCGCCGGCTTCGCGCGGCCGGACGACGCCGCCGGCGGGTGCGACCTGGTCGTGCACACGAGCGCGACGTCGGCCGGCCTCCAGCGCTCGCTCGAGCTGCTCGCCCCCGAGGGTACGGTGCTCGAGCTCAGCTGGTACGGCGACGCCGAGGTGCGGCTCTCGCTGGGCGGCGCGTTCCACTCCGGCCGCCTCGGGCTCCGTGCCAGCCAGGTCGGCACGATGTCCCCGGCCCGGAGCGCGCGCCGCACGACCGCCGACCGGCTGGCCGTCGCGCTCGACCTGCTGCGCGACCCCGCGTTCGACGTGCTCGTCACCGGCGAGTCGCGCTTCGAGGAGCTGCCCAGTGTCATGGCGCGCCTGGCCGAGGGCAGCCTGCCGGCGCTGTGCCACACGATCACCTACGACGGGGAGTAGTGGTCTGACGCGTGTTCAGCGTGACCGTCCGCGACCACATGATGATCGCCCACAGCTTTCTCGGCGAGGTGTTCGGACCTGCGCAGCGCCTGCACGGCGCGACCTTCGTGGTCGACGCCACCTTCCGCCGCGCGAGCCTCGACGCCGACGGCATCGTCGTCGACATCGGCCGCGCGACCGACGAGCTGCGGGCCGTGCTGGCCGAGCTCAACTACCGCAACCTCGACGACGAGCCCGACTTCGCGGGCATGAACACGACCACCGAGGCGCTCGCCCGGGTGATCGCGGACCGGCTCGCCGACCGCGCACGGGCGGGCGACCTGGGCGACGGGGCCCGCGAGCTCGACGGGCTCGTCGTCACGCTGCGCGAGTCGCACGTCGCGTGGGCGAGCTACGAGCGGGCGCTGTGACCGACGTCCACTTCGTCGTCCCCGAGGGCATCGACGACCCCGACCGGCCGAGCGGCGGCAACGCCTACGACCGCGCGGTCCGCCGCGGGCTCGCCGCGCTCGGCTGGACTGTGCACGAGTACGCCATTGCCGACGCCTTCCCGCAGCTCGGGGCGGCGGGGCACGCCGCGCTCGCCAACGCCATCCGGACGATCCCGGACGGCGCCGTGGTGCTGCTCGACGGCCTGATCGCGTCCGCCGCGCCCGAGGCGCTCGCGCCGGAGGCGCGCCGGCTGCAGCAGGTCGTGCTCGTGCACATGCCCCTCGGCCACCGCCCGCCGGACGGCGAGGCCGACGCGGTCCGGGCCCGCGAGCGCGAGGTCCTCGCGGCGGCCACGGTTGTCGTCGCGACCAGCGAGTGGAGCAGCCGCCGTTTGCGCGAGCTCTACGCGCTGCCGCCTGATCGGGTGCACGTGGCCGCGCCCGGCGTCGACCCCGCCCACCTCGCGCCGGGGACCCCGGCCGGCGACGCGCTTCTCTGCGTCGCGGCGGTGACGCCCGACAAGGGGCACGACCTGCTGCTCGACGCGCTCGCGATGGTGATGGACCTGCCCTGGCGTTGCGCCTGCGTGGGCAGCCTCGACCGCGACCCGGCGTTCGCCGACGGTGTGCTCGGACGCACGCGGGACCGCGGGCTGGGCGACCGCGTGCGCTTCGCGGGATCGCGCACCGGCCCCGACCTCGATCGGGCGTACGCCGCCGCGGACGTCCTCGTCCTCGCCTCGCGCGCCGAGACGTATGGCATGGTCGTCACCGAGGCGCTGGCCCGCGGCCTGCCGGTCGTCGCCGCCGAGGTCGGCGGGGTGACCGAGGCCCTCGGCCACGCCGACGACGGCACCCGGCCAGGGCTGCTCGTCCCGCCCGGCGACCCGGGCGCCCTCGGCGCTGCGCTGCGGGCCTGGCTCGGCGACGCCGAGCTGCGCGGGCGCCTGCGCCGGGCGGCCCGCGACCGGCGCGCGTCGCTCCGCGGGTGGCCGGCCACCGCGTCCGCCCTCGCCGGTGTCCTGGCCGGAGCGGCACGATGATCGCCGGGGACGTCCGGGTCAGGCCGGAGTGGCTCGTCCTCCGCGAGCCGGCCGACGCGGCGTCGCGCTCGGCCGAGCTTGCCGAGCGCCTCGGGCGGCATGTTCCCGCGGCCGGTGGCCTCGTGATCCACGACCTCGGCGGCGGCAGCGGCGCGATGGGCCGCTGGCTCGCCCCGCGGCTACCCGGGCCGCAGCACTGGGTCGTCCACGACCGCGACGCAGACCTCCTGAAGCGTGCCGTCGCCGACCCTCCCGGCCCGGCCGCCGACGGGACCGCCGTCACCGTCGAGGCGAGGCGGTCCGACATCACCCGGCTGCAGCCGGGCGACCTCGCCGGCGCGGGCCTCGTCGTCGCCTCGGCGCTGCTCGACATGCTGACCGCGGACGAGCTCGCCGCGATGCTGTGCGCCTGCATCGGAATCGGCTGTCCTATCCTGCTGGCGCTGACCGTCGTCGGTCGCGTCGCCCTGACCCCGGCGGATCGCCTGGACGCCCGCATGGCCGCCGCCTTCAACGCCCACCAACGCCGCACGACGACGGCGGGCCGCCTGCTCGGCCCGGACGCCGTCGCCGCCGCCGTCGCGGCGCTCCGCGGGACGGGCGGCGAGATCCTCGTCCGGCCGAGCCCGTGGCGCCTCGATGTCGCCCATGCCGACCTGACGGCCGAGTGGCTCGACGGGTGGGTCGGCGCCGGCTGCGAGCAGGAGCCCGCGCTGGCCGCCGTGGCCGGCGCCTACCGGGCCCGGCGCCTCGCGCAGGCGGCCGCCGGGGAGCTCGCCGTCACGGTCGACCACGCCGACCTGCTGGGGCTGGCGTGACGACCGCGGTCCACGCGGCGCGCAGCAGCACGAGCCGTCGGGCCACGTGGTGGTGCGCCCGCCTCGCCATCGCCGCCGCGACGCTCGGCGTCCTGGTCTGGCGCCTCGGCACGGGGCCGTTCCTCGACGGCCTGCGCCAGGTCGACGGTCGCGCCCTGGCGGCCGCGGCCGCCCTCGGCGCGCTGACCACCGTGTGCTGTGCGTGGCGGTGGCGCATCGTGGCCCGCGGCCTCGGCGTCAACCTGCCGCTGGGCACGGCGGTGACCGCGTACTACCGCTCGATCTTCCTCAACGTCACGCTGCCCGGCGGGGTGGTGGGCGACGTCCACCGCGGGATCAGCCACGGCCGCGACACGCGCGACGTCGGCCGCGGGCTGCGCGCCGTGGCGTGGGAGCGCTCGGCGGGGCAGGTCGTCCAGGCCGTCCTCACCGTCGCCGTGCTCCTCGTCGCGCCGTCGCCGGTGCGCGCGGCCATGCCCTTCGTCGCGCTCGCGCTCCTCGCCGCGGCGGCCGGCGTCGCGCTGGCGGCGCGCGTGCGGCCCGCCGCCGGCCGGTCGCGGTGGGCGCGGCTGCGCGGCGCCGTGGCCCGCGACCTGCGGAACGGGCTCCTCGCCGCGCGGGCGTGGCCGGCCGTCGCGCTCGCGTCGGCGCTGGTCGTCGCGGGCCAGGCCACCACGTTCGTGATCGCCGCGCGGACAGTCGGAGTCACCGCGCCGCCGTCCCGACTGGTGCCGTTGGCGCTGCTCGTGCTGCTGGCCGCGGCGCTGCCCAACGTCGGCGGCTGGGGGCCGCGCGAGGGCGTGACGGCCTGGGTATTCGCGGCCGCCGGCCTGGGCGCATCGCTCGGGGTCGCGGCCGCGGTCGCCTACGGCGTGATGGTGTTCGTCTCAAGCCTCCCGGGCGCCGTCGTCCTCGCGGCGGGCTGGGTGCGGCGCACCCGGTCGGCGCCGTCGCTCGAGCGGCAACCCGTCCCACCCGCCCGACTCGGCGTCCTCGCGCCCCGGGACGGAGTCCGCGATGCCTGACCGCCCGTACACCCTGCTGAGCTGCAGCGTGTCGCTCGACGGCTACCTCGGCGACCAGTCGCCGCGCCTCGCCCTGTCCAACGAGGCCGACTTCGACCGGGTCGACGAGGTGCGCGCCTCCTGCGACGCGATCATGGTGGGCGCGGCGACAGTGCGCACCGACAACCCGCGGCTGCTCGTGCGCTCGGAGGCCCGCCGCCACCGGCGCACGGCCCGCGGGCTCGCACCGACCCCGATGAAGATCACGGTGACCAACCGGGTGGACCTCGACGCGCGCTCGAACTTCTTCACCACCGGCGAGGCCGAGAAGCTCGTCTACACGTCGAGCCCGCGGGTGGCCGACGCCCGGGCGCGGCTCGGGCCGGTGGCGACGATCGTGGACGGCGGCCAGCGCGTGCGGATGCGCCGGCTCAGCGAGGACCTCGCCGACCGCGGGGTCGAAAGGCTCATGGTCGAGGGCGGCGGGGTCGTGCACACCCAGTTCCTGTCCGACGACCTCGTCGACGAGCTGCAGCTCGTCGTGGCGCCGTTCTTCGTCGGCGACTCGAGCGCCCCGCGCTTCGTGACCGACGGGCGCTTCCCGTGGAACGCCGGCCGCCGCGCGACGCTCGCCGAGGTCCGCCAGATCGGCGACGTGGTGCTGCTGCGCTACGCGCTCTCGTCCCGGTTCCGGGACGACTGAACCGCGGCGCCGGTCAACCGCTCGCCGGCGATGAGTCGAACGCGGTGAGGAAGCGGTCGCGGAACGCGCTCATCGGCCAGACCGGCGCCTCCGGGCTCGGCCGCAGCCCGTCCTGCCAGCCCCATCCGGCGATCCGGTCCGCCACCTTCCGGTCGTGGGCGACGACCGTGATCGGCACGTCGTGGCTGGCGCCCTCGCCGCTGACGAGCGTCGCGGGCTGATGGTCGCCGAGGAGGACGACCACGAGATCGTCGTCGCCGTAGCGCCGCACGAACGAGACGATCGTGCTCATCGTGTACTCGATCGAACGGCCGTAGGCGGTACGGGCCCGGTCGGCGTCGTCGAAGAGCGATGCCTGCGTGGACTCCTCCGCCGGGACGCGATCGAAGATCGAGCCGTCGCCGACGTCGTCCCAGGGGATGAGCCGGGGGATGCGCGTCCACGGTGCGTGGCTCGAGAGCAGGTCGACCTCGGCGAACAGCGGGCGCCGGTGGCGCCTGGCGAGCTCTTGGCGTCGCAGGGCCGCGAGCACGTACTGGTCGGGCATCGGCGGCAAGCCGAAGCCCGGGCCGCGGTAGCCGACGTTGCGGCGGTCGTAGATCTTGTCGTAGCCGTAGAAGGTCGGCCCCTCCGGCCATGCCCGCTTGTTCGCCGGCATGGCGGCAACCGCCCGCCACCCGGCGCGCTTGAACGCCCCGGTGAGCGTGAGGCGGTCGCTCTTGACGAGCTGGTTGTAGCCCCGCTGGGTGCCGATCCGGATCCCCGACTGCAGGGTGGAGTGCGCCAGCCAGCTGAGCCCGCCGAAGGTCGACGAGGTGAGGAAGGCGCTGTGCGAGGAGAAGCCGGCCGCCTGCAGCTGCGCGGTGCCCCGGTCGAGCAGGGCGCCGATCCGTGGCGAGAAGGCCGAGTCCTGGACGGCGACCCTCCCGTAGCTCTCGACGAACAGCAGGAGGACGTCCTTGCCGCGCAGGCCGGTCAGCAGCCGGTCACCGGCCGTCGCGCGAAAGCGGTCGCGCGGGATCTCGCGGGCGAGGATGTCGTGAGCCCGCAGGCCGCTCTGCACCACTCGCACCTCGTGGACGGCGAGGGCGGCGGCGCTCGAGGAAGCGACCGGTGCACCGGCGACGCGGAGGACGACCCAGACGACGGCGAACCCCGCGACCGCCCCGAGCGCCCAGTGGCGGTGGCCGGCCGCGACCCGCGTGAGGCGCAGGAGCGCCAGGACCGGCACGGCGATGAGCCCGACGACGAGCACGACGATGCCGGCGACGGCAAGGTTCGCGCTCGACCTGCCGATCGCGTCGCCCAGCGTTTCGATGCCGATCCCCACGTAGGTCGAGTCGGAGACGGGATCGAACGGCCGGTCGAACGCCGTGATGAACCCGATGTCGAGGACCTTGACGATCGCGAGCACGGCCAGCAGCGCTCCGGCGACCCCGGCGAGCATGCGCCGCGGGGTGCTGGGCAGCAGGACGGCCACGGCGACGACCACGAGGAGCTCGAGCGGGAGCCGCGCGAACGCGGCGAGGTCCAGCTGGCTCGGCCGGTTAGGTACGACCAGGGCGGCCCAGACGAGCAGCAGGGCGAGGACCGTGAGCCCCACGGCGATGCTCGTGCGCAGCGGCCCGCGATCGGGCTCAGCGACGACGTCGCCCTCCAGGACCTCGGCGGCCGCGCTGTGCCGGCGGCGCCACAGCCACCAGACGCACTCGCCGAACGACGTGGCGAGCGCGGCGAGCGCGGCGACCACGAAGGCCTGCGCGAGTCCCCGGGACAGGACCCCGGCGGTCGCGACCGTCAGCGCGATCCCCTGCGCCGCCGTGACGACCTTGCGCCAGCGGCGCGACGGCAGCGGCGCGCGCATCCACGGCAGCAGCCACTCGGCGACGAGGAACAGGTAGCGCGCCGCCCCGATCACGAGCACCCAAGCGCCGACCGCGGGGGCGACGTAGACGCTGAGCGCGAGGATCAGGAACGCATCGACCTCGCCGTCGAAGCGCGCGCCCAGCGCGGTCGCCGTCCCGGTGCGCCGCGCCACCCATCCGTCGAGCAGGTCCAGCGCGAGCGCGACCGTGGCGAGCGTGACGAGCAGCGCGACCGGCGTGTCGTTCGCGAACGAGTCCGCCGCCAGCGCGGCGACGCCGACGGCGAGCGTGGCCCGGCCGAGCGTCAGCCACGACGCCGGCCCGAGCGGGTCACGGGGATTGCGCGCGAGGCCACGCGCCAGCAGCGCCGCGATCGTCACGGCGCACGCGATGCCGGCGATCCAGCCCGCCGCGCCGAGCCCGGTGGTCTCGGCGAGCACGCCGAGCAGCAGCATCTGCGCGACCAGCCCGATCGCCGGGCCCGCCTGACTCACTCGCAACCTTCCTCCCCCGTCCTGATTCCGTTCACGACGGACCTTATCCCGGATCTTCGTGCCGCGGTCGCAGTCGGTCGGCGCCCGGTGCGGCAAGATCCGCGGCGATGAGGCAGGACGACCGCGCGCCGTTCGACCGGGCCCTGCGGCGCGCGCGCATATCGGCGTACCCCCGCGGCGAGTTCGTCGGGCAGGAGAGCTTCATGACCGCCGGCGAGATCCGCGCGCTGACCGCGCAGGCGGGCATCGGCCCCGGCGTCACGGTGCTGGACCTGTGCTGTGGTATCGCTGGGCCCGGCCGATTTCTCACGCGGGAGCTGGGCTGCGCGTACCTCGGCGTGGACGCCAGCGCGAGCGCCGTCGCCGTCGCCCGCGAGCGTGCCGGCGACCTGCCCTGCCGCTTCGTCGTCGCGCAGATCCCACCCCTCCCTCCGGGGCCGTTCGATGTCGTGCTCCTCCTTGAGACGATGCTCGCCTTCGAGGACAAGGACGCCCTGCTCCGCGAGATCTTCCCGGAGCTGCGTCCCGGCGGACGGTTCGCGTTCACGCTCGAGGAGGGGCCGCCGCTCACGGCGGCCGAGCGGGCGGCGATGCCCGACGCCGACACGGTCTGGCTCACGCCGCTCGACGAGATCGCCGCGTCCCTGGAGCGCGCTGGGTTCGTCGTCACCTGCCAGGAGGACCACAGCCGCGCCCACCGCGCCACGGCGCAGGCGCTGGCGGACGCGTTCGCTGCAGACGCCGAGGACATCGCGGCGCAGATCGGCCGCCGGGCGCTGGACGAGCTGCTCGCCGCCCACCGGCTGTGGATCGACTGGCTCGACGAGGGGCGCGTGCGGAAGCTCGCGCTCGTGGCCGAGGCGTAGAACGCTGTGCGCCGGGGCACGAACCAACGAAAGATGCCGGCTCACCCCGCGCCGTGAGCATCCGCGCCGTCGCCTTCCGGCGACCGTCCAAGCGAGGAATCCGCGAGGTCGACGGCCTGCCACGCGCGATCCCGCGCTCCGTGGTCCGCGCTCGGTGCGCATCCGCGGCGCTCCCCGTGCCGCGCTGCCGATCGCCGCATCGCATGCGGCGGAGCGGAGCTCCGGTCGAGTCGAGCGGTCGCGTCGCGTGATGCGTCAGGGCCCCACATGGCGTACACGGCGCGCCAACACCAGGAGGCCGCGGCGCGGGATCCGACAGCGACGCTGCGCTCTGCGCCGTCGTGTGCCACGTCTACGTGTGTAGCTCCCTGATCGTCGTAGACGCGCAAGTGGTGCGCTCGTCCGGAACGACGTGAACTTCAGTCACGGCCTTCCTCCGGCGCGCGGACGCCGGCGCTCTGCTGTCGCTCGCCGGTCGCTCGATTGCCGTTTCGAGAGACCTCGCCCGCGACCTCCCCGCCCTGTGCGGATGCCGGCGCCGCCGGCACGCGTGGGAAGCTGCGCCCAGACCCGCGTCCCTCCCGCAGCGACCTGCTCGAGGCCCCACCCCTCGCAGAGCGCCCGCACGACGTGCAGTCCGAATCCCCCGCCGCGCTGGAGATCCGGGGCCCGCGGTGCGATCACGCCCGCTGCAGCCGGGATCCATGACCTGGACCGAGATCTCAACGACGACCCCAAGCCCTACGTCTGGCGCAAGAGCGTCGACCAGATCCTCGACAGCCTCGCCAGCGACTGCCGACGGATTTCCGACTCAGCTGATTAGGATGAGAAGCGCGCCTCCGTCCCCGCGACGCCTCAGCGGATGGACGCCGGGGGGTTGCCGCGATCCTCCTCGGCGTCGAAGACGAAGGTCTCGATGACGGTGCCCTGAGCCGGGTCGGTCGCGCTCGCGAACGCGCGGACGGTGCGCCCCGTGATGCGCTCCACCGCCGCGACGAACTGGTCGGCAGTCGCGACCTGGAAGAACGTTCGCGACTCCCGGACGCGCTGGTGCTCGCCCATCTCGACCATCGCCCACTCGGCCGGCAGTAGCGCGTCGTCCATCACGCACAGCAGCGCGTCGGCGCCCGCCATGTGCGACTGCGCCCTGGTCGGCCCGCGGCCGAACTGCTCCTTGTGCAGCGCGACCATCGCGTTCGAGACGTCCTGGAGCAGCCATCCCTCAGCCTGCCGGTGCGGGACTCGAAGTTCCTGGGGGTCGGCCATGAATGCCGCCCTTCTCCTGCCTCCGGGGCGTGGTCCGCAAAAAGGGTGGAGGAAGGCAAGGACCCGCAAGCGGAGACTGCCGACCGAGTCTACCGCGCCGGCGCCGGCGCCGCTGCCGGCGCAGGGGCAGGTCGGGCGTATTCCGCTCGACTTCGTCCACTCGTGGCATCGCGCGACAGGGGGTAGACTGCGGGTACAGGGAGCCTCGGTCTCCGCGCAGCTCGGTCGGTCCTTGGTGGCATCTCGGGAAGCGCGGACGTCGGTCCTCCGCACGCAATGGAGACCATCGCGGGCCGCGCGTGACGCTGGGCCGGCCGATGGGACCCAAGGAGGTCGCTCATGCGACCGGATCACGTCGGACTATCGGAGTCCACGCACCCGGTTCCCGCCCAGGGCGGCGGCGGACTCCTCCCGTTCGAGCTGGACATCCCCGCCACGCCTGATGCGCCGGCGACGGCGCGCGCAGCGGTGAGCGCCTGGATCGGCCATCACGTGACCGAGGCCATGCTCGTCGACCTCCGGCTGCTGATCGGCGAGCTCGTCGCCAACAGCGTCGTCCACGCCGACATCCCGCGCGATTCCGTTGTCAGCGTCCGCGCCGAGCTCCGGGCCGATGCGCTACGAGTCGAGGTCGGCGACTGCGGCAGCGGTGGCACGATCGCCCTGCGCACGCCCGATCTGGCCCACGGCGGCGGCTTCGGTCTCAACGTCGTCGACGTGGTCTCGCGACGTTGGGGGGTGCACCGCGACGCGGGCACCCGGGTCTGGGCGGAGATGGCCTTCCCGTCGGCGGGGTGAGGCAGGTGGCGTATCCAGAACGCACTCCGGGCGGCGACATCGGCGAGGACGTCGACGCGATGCACGATGCCGGCGTCGTCCCGCGGGCGCGAACGAATGAGGGCCAGAGAGCCCGCGGTGCACAGGCGAGGGCCGATGAGGCGCACGAGCGAGCCCGCGGTGCACAGGCGCGGGCCGACGAGGCGCACGAGCGAGCCCTCGCCGCACAGGCGCGGGCCGACGAGGCGCACCGGCGAGCCGCGGCCGCCCGAGAAGCCGCCAACCGGGCTACCACGGAGTACGCCCGCGGCTCCCACCGCTGGGCTGCGGACTTTCACGCGGGGCTCGCTCGCAGCCACGAGGCAGTCGCGCGCGCCGCCGGTTCGCGGGAACTTGAAGCGAACTGACGCCCGGGACGCGGTCGCCGATTTGAGCCCCGAGCCCGGAGTCGGTCGAACTACACGCCCATCAAAAGCCTCGCTTTTGCGGGGCTTTTGGGACGCGCCCGAGAGGATTCGAACCTCTGACCTTCGGTTCCATAGTGCGCTATTTATGCGACTCGAGAGATGTTCGATAGCGCCGCTGTGCCCCCATCCTCGACGCGCGAGGCAGGACGCGTAGCGATTCCAACGCCTACGCGGCCAGTCGCCGACCAGATCTGGGCACCGGAAGCTGGGGACGCAGCGTCCGCTGCCTGGGATGTGCAGCGGCCGAGCGCGACCCTGCGGCTCGGCAAGGCGTCGGGCGTCGTCCACGACGCCCCTGCTGTACGGGCTTCGTGATCGGCGGCTACACTCGCGGCGGCGATGCGGAACCGGGAAGTCGGTGCAAGTCCGGCACGGTCCTCGCCACTGTGACCAGGAAGCTCGAACCCCACGTCGCCACTGGGCCCACCGGCCTGGGAAGGCAGGGGTGAGAGCGCTCGACCTGGGAGTCAGGAGACCGCCTGCATCGTCGTTAGTGCCGTTCCACGAGAGATGGAGGGCCTGTGCCGACCGATCACGCATGCGCTCCGCGTCGGGATGCCGCCACCATGCGCGGTCGCGGCCCGGCCTCGCGTATGGCTGTCGACGTTCGACTGTCTGCTCTCTCGCTGGGATGACCCGTCCCTTCACCACCGAGGAGCAGTGAATGACCGAGTCCACACCTGAGGTTCCGAGCCAGGACCTGACCGCGCGCCTCGACGCCGGGCCGGTGATCTGTGCCGAAGGCTTCCTGTTCGAGCTCGAACGCCGCGGTTACCTGAGCGCCGGTGAGTTCGTCCCCGAGGTCGCCCTGGAATACCCGGACGCAGTCCGGACCCTGCACGTCGACTTCCAGCGCGCCGGCTCCGACGTCGTCGAGGCGTTCACCTACAACGGCCACCGCGAGAAGATGCGAGTCATCGGCAAGGAGGACCTGCTCGAGCCGCTGAACCGCGCCGCACTCCAGATAGCCCGGGAGGTCGCCGATCAGCGACCCGGCGACCTCATGGCCGGCAACATCTCGAACACCAACATCTGGGACCCCGAGGACACCGCCCGCCAGGCCGAGGTGCGCGGCATGTTCGAGGAGATGGTGGGCTGGGCCGTCGAGGGCGGTGCCGAGATGATCATCGGCGAGACGTTCTACTACGCCGGCGAGGCACTCGCGGCGCTCGAGGTCGCGAAGGCCACCGGCCTGCCCGTGGTGCTCACCATCGCGCCGATGGCGATGGATGAGATGGCCGACGGGATCGGCATCGTCGAGACCTGCCAGCGGCTGGAGCAGGCCGGCGCCGACGTGGTGGGCATGAACTGCTTCCGCGGGCCCGAGACGATGCTGCCCTGGCTGAAGCAGATCCGCGCGGCCGTGTCGTGCCACGTCGCCGGACTGCCGATCCCCTACCGGACCACCACCGAGGAACCGACGTTCTTCAACCTCAGCGACGACCGCGCACGGGTCCCCTCCCCGCACGGCCGCACCTTCCCGACCGCACTGGACCCGCTGTACGCCAACCGGTACGAGATCGGCGCCTTCGCCAACGAGGCCCACGACCTCGGCATCAACTACCTCGGCGTCTGCTGCGGCGCCTCGCCCATGCTGGTACGCGAGACCGCGGAGGCGGTCGGAAAGTCCACCGAGGCCAGCCGGTTCTCCGAGAACATGCGCAATCACTTCATGTACGGCGACAACGAGCGGCTACCCGAACACATCGTCGGGCTCGGCGACCAGGCCTAGCTGCAAACGCCCGCAACCCCGCCCATCGACCGTTCAACCCTGCCCAGCGCAGGCCGGCTCGGTGGGCGGGGCGCCGACAGAAGGCGTCCGGTGAGAGGAACAGAGACGGGAGTTGCGTCACGGGCGCGATACCGAGCCTCGGATGTCCGCTGGCGCAGTCTCGCGACGAAACGCATCGGCTACCAGGGCGGCGTCGTCGTGGCGCCGCCCGTAGTGCAGGGAGCGCGTGGCGCGGCCCGTAGTGCACGAAGCGCATGGTCGTCTGGATGTCGGCGTGGCCCATCCATTGCCGCACGCGGCGGATGTCGGCACGGGCGATCATGCGCGTGCCGAAGGTGTGTCGCAAGCGTGAAAGCGCGACGGTCGCAGGCCGGCCCGCTTGACCGCCCGGTCATAGCGGCGGCGCAGAGCGGACGCATCGAGGTACCCGCCGGCGTCGCCGAGGACGACGACGTCGCCGTCACCGGTCCTGTGGCCGCGCTGGCCGAGTCGGGCGAGGGTCTCTGCAATGTCGCGTGACATCGGCACCGAACGCACGCGACCGGACTTCGGCGTGGTCAGCGCGCCGCCGGCGAAGCTCGCACGCACGCGAATCGCAGACGCGGCGAAGTCGACGTCGCTGCAGCGCGACGAGCTCACCGCGCCGCAACCCGGTGTACGCGGCCGTCAGGTAGATCGCGGCGTCCTGCTCGGAGTCAGCCGCGCGCGCGAGGGCGTACACCTCCTCGACGCTGAACACCTGGATATCGCGGCTCGAGTGTTGCGCGCTCGATCCCTGCGACCGGGCTAGCCGCCAGGCCGTAGACCTTCTGCGCGCGGCGGAACACGCCGTGCAGCAGCACGAGGAGCTTGTTCTTCGTGCGGTTCGACGGCGGCGCGCCGTCGACGACACCCTGGCGCGCCATCGCTCGATCTTCTCCGACGTGACCTCCTCAACGCGCATCGCGCCGAAGGCCCGCACGAGATGGGCCGAGACGATCGAGCGGTAGTCGGTGAGCGTCGACGGCTTGATCGACCGGTCGTGCTCGACGTAGCGCAGGAATTCGGCCGCGGCGTCGGCGAACGTCGCTCCCGTCTGTACGAGGCCCGGCAGGGTCCCACGGCGCGCCTCGTCTGAGGACCGCGCGCAACTCGGCCTCCGCCGTGCGCTTTGTGTAGTGGCGGGCGGGTGGGCGCCCGCGCTCGGTCCACGCCGGGCGGATGCGCCTCTGGACCTGCCGGCCGTCGGGCAACCGGTACTTCGCGTACCAGGTCGAACGCCGCTTGCCGTCGCGGCGGAAGACGTGACTGGAGTTCCAACCTCCGCTTCGGTTGGCGCTGCTCCGTTTCGTCGAGGTTGTGGCGTACACCTCGCTCCCGGCGCATCTGCTCGCTGTGGTGTTACGAGCCGACTGCTCTTCGTCGCGTGCAAGGCCGCGCAGTCCTGGATGCGGGGTTACGAAAATACGTACGCGGGAACGGACCTCGTCGCTCTGCTGGTGATGCGGGCACTCTTCGTCTGCAAGTGTCGTAGTCAGTCGCGACAGAGGGTTCACGTTATGGCTCCTTGGCTCATCGTTGACAACGACGCCGGGGGCCCGCGAATGGCCCTTCGGAGGACGGGGTGGGCGGGTCCGGTACGACCGGACCCGCCCCGTCCTAGTCGGGGCTGAGCGCCGGACGACCGCGTGAGCGGTGGTCTGCCGGACTGTTCTCTCTTCAGCCTGCGATCTTCCGCTCCGAACCCCAGCCCATCCCGCGTCAGTCCCGGCTGGTCGGCCCGTGCTGTCGCATGCGCGCACCAGCGCCCGGTCGGACACCAGCCGATGGCCGCGCGACTTGCCGATCCGAAGTGATGCCTGATGGCTGCGAAGACGCCGCCCGTGTCCCAGCCAGCGACGAGCCGACGGAGGATGGATCAGTCCCCTGCCGGGTGCGTCACCGCCCGTACGGCCGTCTGCGCCCGCTGTCGGTGTCGACGTGTCGCTGGTGGGTGGTCTGGTTGCGTTGGTCGACCGGAAGCCTCGTCGGCCTCCGATCACGCCGTTTGGGCTCCTCCTGGAGCTCATCGTTTCCGGCATGTCGGACGGCTCGATCGGTGTCGGGACGTCCCTAATGGTTGTGCGCGTTTGCGCATCCGGGCTGCGCGCGTACGCACGGCCACCCCGACCTAGGTCGTATGTGGTTCTGCGCGATGCCCGGTGGTTGGGATGGCGTTGCCGATGGGACCTTGGTTGCGAACTCGACCACTGCTGCATGAGGGGGAGTAATGCGTTTCAGAGGGAATCAGTCGGTGAGGCTGCGGGGATGGCGGCCGCCACGCCGTGCGGCCATATCGGTCCTGGCGGGTGTGGCCTTGGCGGCGGTGGCCAGCGCGATGGCATTCGGCGAGATCATCGGGACGCCGAACCACGGCCATCTCGTGGCTTTCGGACCGGTCAGCGGGGACAACGGCTTCCCAACCTGGTACAAGGACGACACGACCGACGCCAGCGGCAAGGCGCGCCGGCTCGAACTGTGCCTGGATAAGGACAACCCGCTGTGTGGGTTCCTGCCCGGCGACGTTCCGGACGAGACCAAGCCGATCGCGTTCCCGGATAACTTCCCCGAGGAGGCGTTCTACATGCTGGTCGGCTCGGGGATTGACGTCCCGGGCGGTGGACAGCTGGTGTCCACGTTCGGGCTCGAGGCCGCGTTCGCCAACGAGGTGGTGCAGGGCGATCAGATGGTGTTCGGTCGCGTCCGCTTCATTGGTAAGGATCTGACGCCGAACGCCACGTACACGATCACGCATCCGTACGGCGTGGATGAGCTCACGGCCGACGACACCGGCACAATCAAGTACACGCAGGATGTCGGTGTCTCGCCGGGCCAGTTCGGCGGTGCGCTGGACAGCCGGATCGGTCCGTTCCTGCGCTGGGACGCGGGCGCGCCCGCGGGCTACCTCGGCGATCCCGACGTGGAGCACACGATCACCGGCAGCCCGAACAACACCAATTACGTCAAGCTCGAGCTGGGCAAGGCCGACGCTCCGGACCGCGCGCTGGTCGCGCAGAACGACCTCTTCACCGTCCAGGGCAAGTACGCCACCAATGGTGGCGTTGACGTCGACGCCGTGACCTACAGTCGCGCTGCGAGCGACAGCAACGGCGGCACGATCGACGTGTTCGCCAGCTCGGAGGTCGACCCGCAGTCGATCGAGGTGTCCGGCGACGGCTTCGACCCCGTGCTCATGCGCGGCGAGAACGGCCATTACGAGGCTCGCGTCGCGTACTCCGGCGCCAAGCCGGGGTCGATCAAGGTTACGAACGTCGGCGACGTGCCGGCCAGCACGAAGACCGTGCCCGTGACCGACGCCATCACGGGCAGCGCCGTGTACAACCTCGATGATAAGAGCTTGACGATCAACGCGCAGTCGAGCGACAAGATCGGCTCGCCGACGCTCGCGGCGTCCGGGTTCGGGGACCTCGACGCCAGTGGCAACCTGGTGGTCAGCGAGGTCACTGGTGTGCCGGCGGCGATCACGGTCACCTCGCCCAAGGACTCGTACGGCGGTTCGGCATCGCTGCCCGTCCAGCTCGAGGGCAAGGCGCTCGCGCCGATCCCGGTCACGGCGTTTGCCGGCCCGAACACGGACATCGTCGGCGGGCGCTCGGTGACGCTCGACGGCACGGGCTCCACCGGTCCGGTCAAGACGTACGCATGGACGCAGACGGCCGGTCCGGAGGTGACGCTCAGCGGGGCGGACACGGCGAAGCCGAGCTTCACCGCTCCGACCGTCGCCGCTGACACGACGCTCACGTTCGAGCTGACGGTCAACGGGTCCGCGAAGGACGCGGTCGACGTGCGCGTCCTGGCAAGCGCACCTGACGTTGCCGCGAACGCCGGCCTCGACCAGACCGTCGCCCAGGACACCACCGTGACGCTGGACGCGTCGGGCTCGGTGAATGCGACGAAGTACGAGTGGAAGCAGGCGGCGGGAGCGGCGGCGACGCTCAACCTCGCCGATCCGCAGAAGCCGACGTTCCGCATGCCCAAGACGGACAAGCCGCTCACGTTTGAGCTCACGGCCTCTAACGCCGGTGGCTCGGCCACGGACACCGTCACGATCACGCCGAAGCCCAACGTGCTGACCACATCGCTGGTCGAGTACCGCACCGACAAGCGCGAGTGGCGCATCACCGGCGCCTCCGACATCGCCGGCCCCGGCGTCAGCGTCACGATCCGCAACGGGACCTCGGCGACCTCGCCGATCCTCGCCACCGTCCAGGTGGACAACCTCGGGGCATGGCAGTACCGGGTGTCCGGGTCCAACGTCGCGCCGACCGCCGACAGGCTCTTGACCATCGAGTCGAGCTCGGGCGGAAAGCTCGCCAACGTGCGCGTTACGGTCCGCTCGTGACCTGAGAGCTCGAGCTCTCCGGCAACACGCGCAATCGGAAACGGCCGCCCGGTCCCACCGGGCGGCCGTTTCGCGTACGACGCTCCGCCCGACCGCATCGAGATCCCTAAACAGCGCACTGGGGACACAGCGGTACCGCGCCGGGGAGACCCGAGGAGGCGGCGGCCGCGATGGTAGGCACCCGGCCTTGGTGCCAAGGTGCAACCCAAAGGATCGACGATTCGACAGCCCGCAGCATGTCTTCCAGCATCACTGGCAACGACAAGGTCCGCGAGAACCGGCTGCGTCGCATGGCGAAGGGTTAGGGGCTCGTGTTGGAGAAGTCGCGCACCCGCGACCTCCGGGGCGCTCAACTCCGGCCGGTACAACATCCGTCTGTCGAACATTGATCCATTCGTCGCTCGCTACGGGACGGGCGGCGCCTCCACGGCGCTCGCGACGATCATCGAAGCGGGCATGCTGACGCGCATGTCGTTCGATGAGGTCGAGCGGATCCTCACCGACAAGGTGTGATGATGCCCCCCGTTCAACGGGGTCAGGCCTGTCGACGCGAACTCTCCGCCGCCTACCGGACGCTTTCCGCGTTCGCGGCCGCCACCGGGCTGCGGCCGGAGGAGTGGATGACGCTTGAGCGCCCCGACGTCCAGCGCCGCGGCGGCGTCGTGCACGTCTGCCGCACCGTCTCGTCCAGCGAGGTCGTCGAGCTGACCAAGACCGAGCGCAGCCGCCGACAGGTGCCGCTCTCACCGCGCGCGATCGCGGCGATCGACGGGCTGCCGCCGCGCCTGGACACGCCGCTGCTGTGGCCCACCCCGGCCGGTGGGCTGCTGAACATCCGACAACTGGCGTCGCCGCCGGCGGGCACCCGCGATCGAAGCCAGCGGCGCGCGCAGGCCCGCGCGCATCTATGCCTGCGCAGCACCTTCGCCAGTAACCGGCTGGCCGCGGGCCTCGGCGCGTTCGAACTGGCGAAGGTGATGGGCACGTCGATCGAGCTGATCGAACGGCAGTACGGCACGCTGCTCCACGGCGCGGGCGCCGGCATCGCCGAACGGCTCGGGAACTTCGAGGCCGAGCAGGACCAGGCCACGAACGACGCCGCCGGGAACGCCTGAGCGCCGTTCAGGCGCGTTTCACGGGCTCCGATGTCGGAGATTTTCCGCCCATGCCACGCCGCAGTCCAGTGCGGGTGGTGTTAGTCGATGACTACGCGCCGCTGCCAGCTGCTCAAAGAGGCGCTGCAGGAGCGTGGCTGCGAGGTCGTCGCGGAGGCCGCCAACGGCCGAGACGCACTCGAGGCGGTGCGGGTGGGCACCGACATCGTCGTCATGGACTTCAGAATGCCGGTCATGGACGGCCTGGCCAGCACGGCGGCGATCCATGACAGGTTCCCCGACGTCGAGATCGTCGCGTTCACGTCGAGCGACGACCCCGCTCTCGCCGATGCGATGCTTGATGCAGGCGCCAGTCGCCATTTCGCCAAGCCGCACTTCGGCCCGCTGCTCGACTACATCGCTGGGCGTTAAAGGCGCCAGAAAGTCCCGAGGCCCGCTTGGCTTGGGAGCACCACAACAGCGAAGGCGCCCGGCGTTCCGACGCGCCTCGGCGATGCCCGCACGCGGAAGCCGTTGCGGAGTCAGCGCGAGGGGATCGAGTCGAGATCGGCTCTCGAGGACGGGGTCGGCCACGTGCCGGCTCCACACGGGCAGGCCCTGGCTGGCGCACTCGTCGAGGTCGCTGCCACGCACGACGGTCCAGCGGGTGCCGCTGGCGACGGACGTGCATCTTCTACGCCTGGCCGGCGCGGGACGGTTGAGCGTCAGGCCGCGGTGAAGTCCTTGAGGGCGGCGTCGGCTAGGCGTTGGTGGTCGTAGCTGGTCGCGTTGCCCATCGCCAGCACGCCGAGCTTGTGCCGGGGGTACAGGCGCATCATGTTCCAGAACCCGCCGCCCCCTCCTAGGTGCTCGACGAACATGTCGAACGCCCGGTCGGACTTGCGGTTGAACCATCCGAGGCCTACGTCGAGCTTGCGGCCATGCGCGGTCAGCTGGCGCATCGTCCGAGCGCCTTCCGGGCTCACGATTCGCGTGCCGTTGAGCACGCCGTCGCCGGTGTGCATCGCGAGAAAGCGCGCTGCGTCGGCGCCCGAGCCGATGAGGCCACCGTAAGCCGGACCATCCACGACAAACCGGTTGAAGGTCAGCCATCGTCCGCGCGAGGGACCCACAACGCCAGCGGGAACCATGAACCGCAGAAGGGGCGTGAGTGGATGAAGCCGAGGCTGATGGCCGGTCGCTAGGTCCGTGGCAAGCGCGCCGGTGTAGCCGAAGTCGGTCCGAGTCATACCCAGCGGCCGAAGGATTTCGTCGCGAACATAGTCCTCGTAGCGCCGGCAGGCTACTGCTGTGAGGACCTCCCCCAGGACGACATAGCCGAGGTTCGAGTAGGCGGCTCGCGTCCCGGGCTGCCTAGCGACCTTGGGCTTGCGCCGCAGCAGATCGATCGCGAACTGGTAAGGGTCGGGTCCCGCCTCGCTCGCTGGGTGAACCCAGCCAACCGGGACCGGGTTGGCCAGCCCAGCGGTGTGGTTGACCAGATGACGAACGGTGACTGGCGGGCCGCCTTTGGATCTCGGGAACTCCGGCACGTAGTCCGAGACAGGATCTTCCAAAGCGAGCGCTGCGTTCTCGGCGAGCCGGACGGCGGCGGTGGCGGTCGCGATCTTGGTCATCGAGAACCAGAGGTACGCCGTGTCGGGCGTCGTCGACCGACCGTCAATGACGGAGGTAACTCCAGCTGGCCGCACCAAAGTCACCTCACCCTCGTGGGCTACGGCCACGCAAAGACCAGGAACCTTGCCGTCGACGAGATCCTCGACTACGCGCAGGAGATGGTCGGCCACCGCGCCAATGCTCTCAAGAGATGCGCCAACCACCGTCGAGGCGGACTTCCACCGGCGGGGCCGCATACGGGAGCGGCCAGAATCGCTCACGGGCTTCCGAGCGACGAACTTCGATCGTGCGCGCCAGGAACGAAGTCCCTGTAAATACGTACGATCGTCCGAGTCAGGTAGCACCCGAACGGATTCGGCCTGAGCTTCGGTTCCGTAGAGTGCGGTGCGGCGTTCTTCTGAGATCTCAGCGCAGTCCTCACGGATGCGCTCCGCGAGCCAGGGTGGCAGCGTCACCCAGAGGAGCCCGAAACCGAAACGCTGGGAGGAGCCGATGAAGGCCATGACCCGCGACCTCTACGGCTCGGCCGATGTCCTGGCGCTCAACGACGTGGAGATGCCGGTCGTGGGGGACGACGAGGTGCTGATCCGCGTTCATGCTGCCGGCGTCGGTCCGGACGTCTGGCATTTGCTGACGGGGCGGCCCTATCTCGTGCGGCTCATGGGCGTCGGGCTTCGGAGGCCCAAGAACCGGATCGTTGGGATGGACGTCGCGGGGACCGTCGAGGCCACCGGTAAGGACGCGACGCGGTTCCACCAGGGCGATGAGGTGTTCGGCGTCTGCGCCGGCGCGTTCGCCGAGTACGCGTGCGCCGGCGCCGAGAAGCTTGCGCCCAAGCCGGCGAACCTCACCTTCGAGCAGGCGGCCGCCGTTCCCGTCTCCGGCTGCGCCGCCCTGCACGCGCTGCGCGACGAGGGCCGGATCCAGGCCGGCCAGTCGGTGCTGATCATCGGCGCGTCAGGGGGCGTCGGCACGTTCGCCGTGCAGCTCGCGAAGGCGTTCGGGGCGCAGGTCACCGGCGTGTGCAGCACGACCAAGGTGGACCTGGTGCGGTCGCTCGGCGCCGACCGGGTGATCGACTACACGCGCGAGGACTTCGCCGCAGGGATGCACCGCTACGACCTGATCGTCGACACGGCGGGCAGGCGCCCGCTGTCGCACCTGCGACGCGCGCTTGCGCCGCGGGGGACGCTCGTCATCGTCGGAGGCGAAGGCGGCGGACGCTGGGCCGGAGGCTTCGACCGCCAGATCCGCGCCGTCCTGCTCTCGCCCTTCGTGCGTCAGCGGCCGCGGTCCCTGATCTCGACCGAGCGCAGCGAGGACCTCATGGCCCTGAAGGAGCTCATCGAGGCGGGCAGGGTGACGCCGGTCGTCGACCGGACGTTCCCGCTGGGCGATGCGGCGAAGGCCCTCAGCGATGCCGACGAGGGGCACGGCCGGGGCAAGGCCGTGATCACCGTCTGCTCCGGGGAGCGCGCGTACTTTCCCGCAGCGACTTCCGCAGCGCGCCCCGATGCGCCGCGCACCGGCCGGCTCTAGCGTCGGCTCATGCCCTCCGCCTCGACGGTCAGCCTCACCCGCCCGCCCTCGCTTCGACGGCCGCGAGCCCGCATGACCACCGGACGCCGGCCGCTGATGCGCGGACCGCCCGGCTCGCCGCGATCCTGCTCGTCGCCGGCGCCGTGCTCGCAAACGTCGCGTTCGTCGGACTGGGCTCGGTGTTCGACTACCCCGACGTGCTCGACCTGCCGGCGTCGGAGACACTGGTGAAGTTCGAGGCCGATCAGGGCGCAGTGATCGCCCTGTTCTCCGTGCTCGCGCTCGGGGCGGCGCTGCTCGCGCCGGCGGCGATCCTCGTCGGGCGGATCGCCGGCGGTCGGCTGGGGCGCCTCTCGGCCCGGGTCGGCATCGCCGCCGCCGCCGTGCAAGTGATCGGGCTGTTGCGCTGGCCGCTGATCGTGCCGTGGCTCGCCGCGGACGCCACCGACGCCGGCGCGTCCGCCGCCGCTCGCGGCGACGCCGCGGACACCTTCGACGTCGTGGACACGACGCTCGGCACGCTCGTCGGCGAGAGCTTCGGCTACGTCCTCACCGCCCGGTGGACGGTCCTCGTCGTGCAGGCGTTCCGGCACAGGATCGTCGGGCGCTGGTTCGCCGGCCTCGGCCTCACGGCGGCGGCGCTCGTCCTCGTGGGGCTGCTCGTCCCGCTCGACGTCCCCGGCGCCGACATGGCCAACTTCGTCGGCTACGTCCTGTGGAGCCTGTGGCTGATCGCGTTCGCCGTGACGCTCTGGCGGCGACGGGCAGCCCGCCTCGGATGAGCGGCACCGCGCTCGCCCGGTGGATGTACCGAGGCGGCCGCCCGAACCGGGTGGCGGCGTTCCTCAGCGGCTTCTGGAGGGTGGCCGGCTCGGCCGGATTCGCGCCGCGCCGCCTGCACACGCTCGCGGTGCGTGGCGGCGCAGCGGCCGTCTCACCCGTTCCCGGTGATGGTCGGCGACTACGACGGCGAGCGCTACCTCGTCGCGATGCTCGGCGAGGACGCCAACTGGGTGGCCAACGTCCGCGCAGCCGACGGGCCGGCGGTGCTGCAACATGGCCGCCGCGAGGCGGTGCGCCTCGAGGAGGTCGACCCGGGCATCCGTGCGCCGATCCTGCGGCGTTACCTGGAGGTCGCGCCCGGGCACGCGCGCATGTCACGGCGGATCGCCGCGCCCCGGCCAGCGATTTCGAACGGATTGCCGCGCACTACCCGGTCTTCCGCATCGAGCCGGTTGCCGGGGGACGCCGCGATGCCGCGGTGACCCGACGCGGCTCGCGGCTCGGGCTGGCCGGGGGCTGCTCGGCGTCGTCGCGGGGGCCGTGCAATGGGCGTTCGGCAGCGACATCCCGGGCTGGACCGGCGACAAGCTGCATCCCGTTCAGCTCGGGATCATCACCATCGCGCTCAGCCTGGTCGCGCTCGCCTCCGTGAGCGACGCCGCGCGCCTGGCCGACGCGACGCCGCGCCGCAGGATCGTGCCGGCGCTCGGCATCCTCGCGCCTGCCGGCATCTGCTTCACCACGGTCGGCCGGCTGTGGTACGTGCCGGGGGTCCTGCTGATCCTCGCCGCCGCCCTCCTGATCGCGCGCCCGCCGCGCTCGCGGACATGAGGGCGCGCGGCTTCAGCGGCGGGCGAATCGTGGCGCTCGCGGTCATGGCGGTGCTCGTCCTCGGTCTCGCCTACCTGCCGCGCAGCCGGTGAGGGTGGGCTAGCGTGGCCGGCTCAGACCTGCGGGTCGTGCTCGGCGCCGCGGGCGGCACCGGTTCGGCACTCGTGCGCGAGCTGGCGTCGCGCGGACGGCGGGTGCGCGCCGTGACGCGAGGCGGCACGGCCCACGTGCCCTTCTCGCCGGCCTCGGCGTGCTCGACGGAACGCCGCTGGGCGCGATGGCGGCGGGGCCCGCCTAACCAATCGACCACGTCCACGACCTCGTAGACGCCCGACACGAAGTCGTCCCGGACGAACGCCGAGAGCCGGCCGCGCCGCTGCGTCTCCTGCGCGTCCGTCGGCACGCCAGCGGTGCCAGACGACCTTGGTCATCTCAAGGCGACGATGTTGACGGACGCGGCGACGCCGTCAATCGTGCAGTACCCGCTTCGCGGTAACGGTCGGTGGTGACGGCCGCTCGGGTCGCGGCGCCTTGCCGCGGAGGATGAAGCGGGCCGGAACCGCCGGTTCTCGCGCCCAGCAGCAGCGCCTCGGGGTCAGCGCGTTGCTCACGTCGCGTGGTTTGCGCAGTTTGCGCCGGGGCCCGGTCACCTGCCTGCGCCATGTTCACCGAGTTCGCCTGGGAGCACCGCGGCACCGGTCGCGGGACCGAGGTCCAATGAAGGGCCGAGGCCGTCGTCGATGAGGTGGCCGCAGTTATCCAGCGTGAACGCCGCGGAGTGATGGCCCATCCAACGCTGCAGGCGCAGCCGGCTGGCGCCGGCGTTGATGAGCACCGCCGCGCAGGTGTGGCGCAGCGTGTGAAAGCGGGCCCACGGCACGCCTGCGCGTTCGGCGGCCGGGATCATCACCCGGTAGCGCACGTTCCCCGGTCGCAGCGCTGCGCCGCGCGTGCCGACGAACAGCAGTTCCGTCTCGCTGCGGCCGACGACGAGTGCCTGAAGCCTGGTGGCCAGGTTGTCGCTGATCGGGACCGTACGCCGCCCGTGCCGCGACTTGGGAGCGGTGAGCTGGCCGTTGACGATCGCGCGGCGGACATGGATCCGCGGTGCGTCGGCGTCGATTTCGGCGTCCATGACGCGCCGCCCGATCGCCTCAGAGATCCGCAGGCCGGTCGAGCCGAGCAGCTCGAACAGTGGCCGCCAACCATCAGGGATCTCGGCGAGCAGGGCCGCAAGTTCGCTGCGCGTGAGAAAGCGCTGTTCGTCGAACTCGTACGCGCGACCCCGGCGGCGCCGAGGCAGCAGGACGATCGCCGGCGGGTCGTCGGCGATCAGACCGCTGCGCGCGGCATGGCGCAGGCAGGCCTGCCGCGGCATGACGGCGTTTCGCACCGAACGATCCGACAGCCGGCGTCCGTTGGAATCAGTCTGGCGACACAGCCAGTCGACGAAGGCGCGGGCGCGCTGCTCATCGATGGCACGCAGCGGTTCCTCGGGTGCGAAGTACGTCAGCGCGTAGGCGATCAGCAGCCGCCGGTACTCGCGGCGGGTCCGATCGTTGATGACGTCGTTGGCGCCGCGCCCGCCGTAGTAATCGACCCACGTCAGAGCGTAGCTGTGGAGGGTCGGTGCCGCCCGCCGAGCGGCCTCCTCGGCGGTGCGCCGGACCTTGATCTCGCGAGCCTCGCGGAAGGTCGCCGCCGAGCGCCTGCACTGCCTGCCATCCACGCGATAGACGGCGACCCAGCGCGAGCCGCGCAGGTAGACACCCGCCTCCATGCAAAGGGACACTCTTGGCCAAGCCAACGACGCGCCAACCCGTTCGGTCTGATCGAGAAGCAACTTTGTCCCGAACTTTGTCCCCGAATCGGCAAATCTGACCTCTCGAGCCTGTCCCAGCTCGATCTAGCTGCTCGTTGTCAAGCCAAAAATCCCTGCAAAATAGCGCACTACGGAACCGAAGGTCAGAGGTTCGAATCCTCTCGGGCGCGCTACCGGAATCCCCCTGCTGGAGGGGATTTCCGGCCTGTTGCGAACCCCGTGGGGTGACAACAGCGCGGCCGCGACCATAGATGCCGGCGCCGTTGCGGCCTACGTCGATGCCGGCGTCGCACAAACCTCGGGCGGTGTCGAAAGCTCCAATCGCCGGCCTCGCCCGGACCGGCGACGTGGGTGAGCTACGTGCGATTGAGCCGACCCGCACGGGGCGTTGCGCTCGACCATTGTGGACATCCATCGCGAGACCACCACCAGGCGGCTTTGTGCAACAGCCTCCATGGATAGGAACAGTCCGCCCGTCGCCGCTGCTTTCATGGATGCAGGAGCGCCACGGCCTCCCATCGCGCGCCGGCGGGCGCCTGCCCCTCGTGCGGAGCAGGCATCTAACAACGTGGGCCAGACAGGCCTGCGATCCCGCAGAAGCGACAGCCTTGGTGTCGGGTGCGGGCACCGATCGCAGAGCCAAGCCGTGGATACTGTTCACCCATGGCTGAGATCGCGTCCTGGGGTGAGCAGATCCGGGATGGCCAAGCCGCGCTCGCCCGGGGGGAATGGGGTGAGGCGCGAGCGATCTTCGAACAAGAGCTCGAGGCGAACGAGACCGTCGACGCGCTGGAGGGTCTGAGCTGGGCGGCGTGGTGGGTCGAGGACGTGCCCACCTGCCTCGAGGCGCGCGAGCGCGCCTATCGGATGAGCCGGCGGCAGGGAGACGTGCGGCGCGCGGCGATGCTCGCGGTCTGGCTCGGCGACGACTATCTCGTCCTGCGCGGCGAGCGCGCGATCGCCAACGGCTGGTTCCAGCGTGCCGCCCGCCTCCTGGAAGGGGTCGAGGCGTGCCCGGAGCACGGCTGGCTCGACGCGCTAGTCGGCTATATGGCCCTGGTGGAGGGTGATACGGCGCGGGCTGGGAAGCTCGCCGCTCAGGCACGCGGCCTGGGCCGCGGTCTCGGCGTGGTCGCACTGGAGATGTTCGCTCTCTGCGTCGAGGGCGTGGCGCTGGTAAACGACGGTCGAGTAGCGGACGGCATGTGCTGCCTGGACGAGGCGACCACCGCGGCCTTGGCGGGCGAGTTCGAGCTGATCGTGCCGGCCGGGTGGACTTGCTGCATGCTGCTCAACGCCTGCGAGCGGGCACGCGACTACGAGCGCGCCGCCGAGTGGTGCCGCAAGGTCGAGGAGTTCGGGCGCAGCATGAAGATCAACTTCGTCACCGGCGCCTGCCGGGCGCACTACGGCGCCGTGCTGACCTGGCTGGGCCGTTGGGACGAAGCCGACCGGGAGCTGATGCATGCGACCCAAGCTCTGGTCGCCGAGCGACCCACCTGGAGCGGACTGGCCATTGTGCGGCTCGCCGATCTTCGGCGGCGTCAAGGCCGCGTCGTCGAGGCGCAACAGCTGCTTGACCGGGCCGCGGGCAACGCGCTCACTCCCGTCGTGATGGCCGAGATCGCCCTCGACGCGGGCGACGCCCATGCCGCAGCCGACCTGCTGGAGCCGGTGCTTCGGCGTGTGCCAACCCAGAACCTGACGCTACGCGCGACCCCGGTCGAGCTGATGGTGAGGGCGAAGGCGGCCGCCGGTGACGCTGACGCGGCGGCTCCGCACCTCGAGGAGCTGCGGTCGATCGCGGAGGCTGTGGGAACACGGCCCCTTCACGCCTCGTTGAGCTTCGCAGAGGGGCTCGTCGCGGGTTCCGCGCGCGACGAGGAGGAGGCGCGCGCACGGCTCGAGGACGCCGTGGAGCTGTTCGCCGCCAGCGGCGCCGCCTTCGAGCTGGCCCGGGCCCGGATGGAGCTGGCGCGCGTCCTCGCCTCCGTCGGTCGCATTACCGCCGCCGTGCGCGAGGCGACGCTGGCGGTCAGGCGCCTCGACGAGATCGGGGGCGCTGGGGAGGCTGCACGGGCCCGCGAGCTGCTGACCGGCCTCGGTGCTCCGCCGGTGCCCAGGCGCGCTGCGCCCGGCGAGCAGCTCCTCACCCCTCGCGAGCTCGAGGTGCTGCGCCTCGTCGCAGAGGGATCCACCGATCGGGAGATCGCCGCGCGGCTGGTGCTCAGCAGGCACACCGTCCACCGCCATCTTCAGAACGCGTATGCCCGGTTGGGTTGCTCGTCGCGGGCCGCGGCGGTGGCGGAGGCGAACAGGCTGAATCTGCTGTAGGCCGGTGCAGCGTGGCCTAGATAGGCCATTGGCAAAGTTGGCCGGATCAGGCGAAGACGGCGGCCCGACGCGCGCCGATACTCGCCGCCGAGATCAACGGCTGAGGAGCGCTGAAGTGTCGACTCAGAAGACCGCCGAAGCCGGCTCCGCCGGGTACCTGCTGGCCGGCCAGGCTTCCGAGCTGGAACGCCTCCAGCTCCAGTCGCGCGTCTGGGAGCCCAGCGGCGGCAGGCTGCTCGCCGAGATCGGCGACGGTCGCGGCGCCCGAGCGCTGGACGTCGGTTGCGGCGTGCTCGGCTGGCTGCGGGTGCTGAGCGAGTGGGTGGGTCCCGAGGGAGAGGTCACTGGGACCGACATCGACGAGTCGATGCTCTCCGCCGCCAACCGGTTCGTGACCCAGGAGGGCCTGCGCAATGTCGGCCTGGTCAGGGACGACTTCTTCGCCAGCGAGCTCGAGCCCGACTCTTTCGACCTCGTGCATGCCCGCTACGAGATCTGCCCGCTCGGGCGCGGCCGCGAGCAGATGGAGACCTACCTCCGCCTCGCTCGGCCCGGCGGCACGATCGTGCTCGAGGATCCCGATACGGGCTCCTGGCACTTCAATCCGAGTGCGCCCGCGCTGGAGCGGCTGATCGAGCTGATCGAGGAGGCGTTTCGGCTCAGCGGCGGCGACTGGCAAGCGGGGCGAAGGAACCTCCAGCTCCTGCGCGAGTTCGGCATCGAAGCAAACGTGCGGGCCGAGGTCGTGGCGCTTACACCCGGGCACCCGTATCTGCGCCTGCCGCTGCAGTTCGCCACCTCCCTCGAGGAGCGGCTGCTGTCGCTGGTGAGCGCCGATGAGCTGGAGCGGCTTCGCGAGCAGGGCGAGGCCGAGCTTCGGGAGCCCGGCCGCTGGGGCACCACGTTCACGCTCATCCAGTCCTGGGGGCGACGGCCCTGAGGCGGGCCGACAGCCCTGAAAGCAACGGAGGACGCCATGGATCTCGACGAGCTGGTCTTTCATCCGTGGACGGTGCAAGGCGCGCGCGACGTGCCGACCTTTCGTTCGCGGCTCCGGTAGCCACGTCATCGATGCCGACGGCCGCCGTTACCTGGACTTCGGCTCGCAATTGGTCTTCACCAACCTCGGTCACCAGCGACCGCGCATTGTCGCCGCTATTAACCAGCAAGCCGACGAACTCTGCACGCTCGCACCCGGCCATGCATCCGACGTCCGCGGGGAAGCGGCGCGAATGATCGTCGAGGTCGCCTCGGACGGACTCGGGCACATGCTCTTCACCACGTGCGGGGCGGAGGCCATCGAGCATGCGGTGCGGATGGCCATCGCGGGATCGGCGGATTGCGGACCGTCGAGCTGGTCCGCGACCGTGAGACCAAGGAGCCGCTCGTGGCGGTGGGCGCCACCGGCGAGGCGCCCAGCGTCGAGACGCTCGGATTGACTGCATTGCGGAAGTGCGGAGAGGACCCCTTTCAGACGCGGAGCTCCCAGCGACCTGCAGGTCTGGTGTTCAGTAGGAGAAGACGGTGGCCCCGTCGCCGATGTACTCCCAGAGCGGCGTCGCGCCGGCGATCCTGGCGATGGGTGTGAGGTCGTCGCTGTTGAGCTTGCGGGCGTCGAAGCAGAACGGGCAGATGTAGAGCTCGCCGCCCGCATCGGCGAACTGCCGGTAGAGGGACACCGGTGGTGCGCTGGCGGACTCGACGGCGTCGGCGTAGCCGGGCAGGCCGAGGCGCACGGCCTCCTTGGTGAGGAACATCACCGCCGGCTTGCCCTTGGCCTGCACCGCTGTCGCGACGAGGAACGCGATGGTGACCTTGTCGGCGTCCTCGTGGCCGGTGGACAAGTTGACCACGACCTTGTCGCTGTCGCTGATCAGCTGCTTCCTCTCACCGCATGCTCATCGAGGTCTTGACCGGGACGGTGTTCCTGAACACGTCCAGCACGGGGCTGTGGTCGTGGACGGCCCGGCGCAGCTGTTCGTAGCGCTCGGGCGCCTCCGGCCCGGAGATGCGCGCTTCGATGCTCACCGTCTCGAAACCGGGCCGCACGCCTTCGTCCAGCCCGAAGAACCCGTGGACGTCGACGTCGGCGCGGACGTCGACGGTAACGTCGTCGATGCGGATGCCGAGCTTCTCGGACCAGACGCGGTAGGTCTGGGCGTGGCATGCGCCGAGCGCGGCGAGCGCGATCTCGCCGGGCGTCGGGCCGGCGCCATCACCGCCGAGCACCGGCGGCTGGTCGGCCCTGAGGACGTGGTTGGCCAGTCGCGCGTCGACCTCGTGGACGCCGGTTAGTGCGCAGTCGGCGGCGACCTCGACCTTGGCGAGCCCGGGGTCGTGGGCGATCGCCGCAAACGTGCGGTTGAGCACCGCCTCTAGCGTGGTGGACACCGTCACTCCCCCTTGAGGTGGCCGATGACGTGGTTGAACTCGTCCGTCGGCGAGAAGTCGACGTACTCGGAGTCCTCTAGCGCCTCGGGCGCGTGTCCGGGTGCCCAGTAGAAGGCCTGCCCGGCCTCGTAGACCTCGGCGCCGGTGGCGGTGTGCATTTTGACGCTGCCGCTCAGCATGTATCCCCAGTGCGGGCATGGGCACAGGTCGTCGGGAAGCCCGACGACGGCGGGCCTGAGGTCCGCGCCCTGCGGGAGGCGCACGAACGCGGTGGTCATGCCGCCCCCCAGCTCGTGCATCCGCAGTTCCACGCCGTCGCCCTCGATCGCGACTGGTGCCTGGGCTCGTGAGATCGCCTTCATGACTGCTCCTTTGCGGTTGGACGAAGGGCAGCGTCGACGAGGAGCGTTCCCGTAACGTTCTTTATGGGCGTGGAGGAAACGGTCGTCATCGAGCTGTTGGGCCGATTCCGCGTGACCGTAGGCCGCAAGGAGGTTGCGGCCGGTGCGTGGCGTGGCCGTCGCGCCGCCGAGCTCGTGCAACTGCTCGCGATGGCAGACGGCCGACGCCTCCAGCGCGACCGCGTGATTGAAGCGCTCTGGCCGCGCCTGGGCGTCGACGCCGGCGCCACCAATCTGCGCAAGGCCGCTCACTACGCCCGCCAGGCGCTGTGCCACGCGGAGGCGGTCGTGCTCCGCGGCGGGCAGGTCAGCCTCTTCCCCTCGGGCAGGGTCGAGACCGATACCGTCCGCTTCGAGACAGCAGCCAGCACGGCGCTCGCGAGCGGCGAGGCTGCGGCCTGTGCGGCCGCGGCCGCGACCTATGCCGGCGACCTGCTTCCGGAGGCGCCGTACGAGGATTGGACGCAGGCGCCGCGGGCACACCTGCGGTCCAGGTACTTGGAGCTGTTGCGGCGCAGCCGCCAGTGGGAGCGGCTGGTGGAAGCCGATCCGACCGACGAGCCCGCCTATCGCGAGCTGATGCGCCGCGACATGGCGGCCGGCAACCGGCCGTCTGCGATCCGCTGGTATGGACGGCTGCGCACCGCGCTGCGCCGCGAGCTTGGGATCGCGCCGAGCCGCGAGACGGTGGCGATCTACGACGAGTGCGTCGCCGGGCTGCGCAGCAGCGAGCCGGACTTCGTCGGCCGCCAGTTCGAGCTGGCACGGATCGAGGGGCTCCTGCGGTCCGAGCCCCGCGACGAGTTGCTCGTCGTGCGTGGGCCCGCGGGCATCGGGAAGTCGGCGCTGTGCCGCGAGGTGGCGCGCGTCGCGCAGGCCACGGACCGGCGCGTGCTCAGCGCGACGGCAACGGAAATGGGAGGCCCGTACGCGCCCCTGGCAAGCGTCGCGGAACGAATCGTCGTCGAGGACCGTGCGGTCCTCGACGTGGTCGGTGCCCGCGCCCGCTCCGTGCTGAGCGAACTGACAGCGCTGGCCAGACCAGCCGAGCCGTTGGAGGGCGCGCTCACCCGCCACCAGATGATTGGGGCGTTCCGGCGCCTGCTCGTCGCGGCCGCGGATGACCACGGCGTCGTCCTCGTGGTCGATGACATACACCTTGGCGACGAGGCCACGATCGACGTGCTGCAGCACGTGGCGCGAGGTGCGGGCGCGCCGATCGTCGTCGTCCTCGCGTACCGCGCCGAGGAGGCGCCGGCGTCACTGACCCGCGCCGTGGCGCGCTTGGTCCGGGCCGGCCGGTGCGTCGAGATCGACCTCGGGCCGCTGGATCGCGACGAGGCCGCGGCACTCGTGGCAGCGGGTAGCTCGACGCCGCGCTCGACCGAGGCGGTGGAGCGGATCATCGACCTCTCCGAGGGCAATCCGTTCCTCACGCTCGAGCTCGCCCGCAGCGCCGTGGCGGGCGTCCCAGCGCTCATCGCGACGGCGCGAGACGCTGTCGCGGTGCGGCTCGTCGATCTCGACGAGCCCACCGTAGCGATGTTGCGGCGACTGGCGCTCGCGGGCGACGACCTCGATCCGGCCGGCGTCGTGGCGCTGACCGGCGCGTCGGAAACCGAGGCCTTCGCGCTCCTCGACGCCGCGCTACGCAAGGGCGTCCTCGTCGTCGACGGCGCGCACTACAGGTTTCGTCACGATCTCGTGCGTCAAGCCCTGGTAGGGCAGCTACCCCCGCACCAGCAGCTCGCGGACCATCGCGAGACCGCGCGCCGCCTGGCGGACGCGCAGGCGGCGCCTGCTCTGATCGCCCGTCATTGGCTGGAGGGCGGTCGTCCTGACGAAGCCGAAGAGTGGCTCCTGGCCGCGGCACGCGAAGCGACGCGCCTCGGGGCGTTCGCCGACGCGCTCAGTCACCTAGCACCGCTGCTCGATCACGCGCCCGACCACGTCGAGGCGCTGCGTCTGCGCGCCGAAGCACTCGATGCGCTCGGAGACGCCGGCGCGCCACCCGCCTACGCCGAGGCGGCGCGCGTCGCCGAACCCGTCGTCGCGCATGAGCTGCGGGCAAAGCAGGCGCTCGCCCAGATCAAGCTCGGCGACCCGCCCGGCGCCCTGCGCATCCTCGAGGGCGTCGAACCGGCGACCCTCGCGGGGCGCCTCGCGCAGGCACTCGCGATCGGCGGCGCCGCGGCGCTTGGATTCGCCGATCCGGCGGTCGGCACGGCAAAGGCCGCCGAGGCGCGACGGCTCGCCCTGGAGTCGGGCGACCCGGCCGCCGTCGCCGTCGCCTCCTGGGCGCAGGCGGCCGCCGCGCACGCCCGCGGCGAACTGCGTACCAGCGTGCAAACCGATCTGCGCGAGACGCACAGCTTGCCCAGGCTCGCCATCAGCGCCTTCGACGGCCAGCTCTGCATCACGCAACGACTCCTCTACGGCGCGCGGCCCTATCCGGACGTGATCGCGTTCGCGGACTCACTGGCCGCCGAGGCCAAGCGACTCGGCGCCGCGCGCGGCTACGCCTTCGCCGTGACGATCCGCGGCGAGGCGAAGTTGCTGGCCGGCGCGCTTGACGTGGCCGACGCTGACCTCGCCGCCGGCGCCGAACTGCACCGCGCGATCAGCGCCGCGACCGGCGAGTCCTTCGCGCTGCAGCGCCGCGCCGAGGTCGCGCTTCACCGCGGCCGTCGCGCCGACGCCCTTGCGCTCCTCGACGAGGCGCTGGCAATCGCCCGCGAGTCCGACGTCGGCTTCCACCTCTTCGATCGCATCTACGGGACGCGGATCACAGCCGCTGCCGATCCGCAATCGGCGCTGGCCGAACTCGACGAGGCAGAGGCGGCCGTGCGCGGACCGGTCGAGACCTGCCCGGGCTGCAGGATCACCTTCGCCGTCCCAGCCACAATCGCGGCGGCGCGCGGCGGCGACCTCGAGCGCGCGGCGGAGTGGGAGCAGGCCTCGGAGTTCCTTGCCACGGTCGTGATGCGACTGCCGGCGTGGAACGCCGCGCTCGAGGAGGTCAGGGGCCACCGTGCCCAGGCCAGCGGCGACGCTCGCGGTGCGTCCGATCACTTCCGCGACGCTGCGAGGGTCTTCGCCGCCGCCGGCCAGCCGCTCGACGCCACGCGCTGCCATGCGCTCGCGATCGGCGCATAACCAAGTTACCTCCGCGTGCCCGCTGCTGCTCAGCAGTCAATCCGAGCGACTTGACGCGGTCCGACCACTACCGCCCGGGACGACGAGCAGGCGCGCAGGGGCGAGACTCCTGCTTCTCGACAAGGGAGCTGTCTTGGCCCACTAGTTCGACCATCGGCTCACTGCTGGGTTGGACGAGGAGGGAGAGCGAGCTGCGAGGCCCGGATTGGGTTCCGTATGGCGATGTGTCGACGGGCGCGGCTTGAACGGAGCGGCATCGTCGACCCGGATCGCCCGGCAGAGGAAGGTCGCCTCTACCCCGTGGGACGACTCGATGCGGACCTGCCACTTGAGCCATTCGAGTTGACGTGCCGAGATGTCCTCCAGGACGACGTCGTGCACCGCGTTCTGGTGGTTGAAGCCGGCGAGTTGGACGGTGTCGACGCCTTGGAAAGCGAGCGTCACGCGCGTGTGGTTGCGTAGTCGGTAAAAGCCGTCGTCGGTGATCTCGGACGTGATCTCGAATACGTGGATCGCGATCGATATTTCCGATCCGCTGACGCCGTCGCGGTCAAGCGAGATCGACAACACCTCGGCGTCGTGGAAGTTCGGCCAATGACCGAACACGTCCGTGAGTGCGGCCGCGTTCGCGATTTTCAGCGCGGGGTCAGGCACACATACGAGGATGGCACGACGCCGCTGGGACTTGACCGGTACTGGTTTGAGCTGCGACGCGGCAATCGACGGCGGCGCGACCGTCGGCCTGGACGCCGAGCGGAAGGCCGCTGCGGAGGCCCCGCGTGCGCGCGGTGTAGCGAGACGCCGCGCCCGGCACATCGACCGGGTGTGCCAGAGCATCCGAACCTAGATCCGCGGCGCGACAGGCTCGGCCTCGCCGACGCCGCGGACCGCAGGGCGCTACGGCAGAATGCCTCTCATCGCCGTGGTCGCCATCGCTGTGGCGCTTGTGGCGTCGGTGCTCGACGCCGCGCTGTGGGTCTTCGGGCTCGCACTGATGCTCCTTGCCGCTGCGGGCTCTGGCGCGCGGCGTTGCTGAGGCGGCGCCACCGCCGCCCGGCGGCTAGTCGACGTCGACGACTGTCGCTTGGACGAAACGGAGCGGAGCACGGCCGGATCGCGGTGCGGACCGGAGTGTGGATTGCGCGTCCACACTCAACCCCCGTGTTTATCTGGGTTGTGGCCTGTGCCGGAAACCGCAGCCGGCGTCGTGCTGCCATGCGAGCGCACTTCGGGCTGCCTGCGCTCGGGCCGACGCTTGGTCGCCGAACGTCCCACCGAGAGCTCGCCGAGAGACCCCGGAGCCGCGAGCGACGTCCGCGCGGGTGGGTGTCGCGTCAGCCCGGAGCCTCGGACAGCGGCCGGGCCTCGGATAGGCCGTCGCGCCGGAATGCGTCGGCGACCAGCGCAGCGTCGTCATGGCGCCGGGCGTAGTGCAGGTATCGCATGGTCGTCTGGACGTCGGCGTGCCCCATCCACTCCTGCACGCGGCGGATGTCGGCGCGGGCGATCATCCGCGTGCCGAAGGTGTGGCGCAGATCGTGGAACCGCAGCGGTCGCAGGCCGGCCCGCTTGAGTGCGCGGTCGTAGCGTCGGCGTAACGCGTAGCCACCGGCGTCACCGAGGAAGACGAGATCGTCATCCCTGGTCGCATGGCCGCGCTGGCCGACTTGGGCGAGGGTCTCAGCGACGTCGGGTGACATCGGCACGGAGCGCACTCGTCCAGACTTCGGTGTGGTCAGCGCGCCGCCGGCATAGCTCGCGCGGACGCGGATCGATGCAGCGGCGAAGTCGACGTCACGCCAGCGCAGCGCGACGAGCTCGCCGCGGCGCAGCCCGGTGAAAGCCGCGGTCAGGTAGATGGCAGCGTCCTGTTCGGAGCTGGCGGCGCGCGCGAGCGCGTACACCTCTTCGACGCTGAAGACCTCAATGTCGCCGCTCGAGCGCTGCGGGTGCCGCTCGATCTCGGCGACCGGATTGCGCGGCAGCCCGTAGACCTTCTGGGCACGACGGAAGACGCCGTGGAGGAGCACGAGAATCTTGTTCTTCGTGCGGTTCGACAGGGGCGAGCCGTCGGCAGACGTGACCGCCGCGCGCCAGCGTTCGATCTTCTCCGGCGTGACGTCCTCGACGCGCATGGCGCCGAAGGCCGGCACCAAGTGAGCCGAGACGATCGAGCGGTAGTCGGTCAGCGTCGACGGCTTGATCGCTCGGTCGTGCTCGACGTAGCGCAGGAACTCGGCCGCCGCGTCGGCGAACGTCGCGCCGGTCTGCGCGAGGCCGGGCAGCGTCCCCCTGCGCGCCTCGTCGAGCACGTCGCGCAACCAGGCTTCCGCGGTGCGCTTGGTGTAGTGGCCGGCGGCCGGGCGGCCGCGCTCGATCCACGCCGACCCGATGCGCTTCTGCACCTGCCGACCGTCGGGCAGCCGGTACTTCGCGTACCAGGTCGACCGCCGCGCGCCGTCGCGCCGGAGACGTGGCCGGTGGGCGGCTCAAGCCTGCGCATGGCCCGAAAACTAGGCCCGGGTTGGGATGCGCTCGGGACAAAATTGGCGGACAAAGTTCGACGCCGGTCGAACTTACAGCCCATGAAAAAACCCCGCTGTGGCGGGGCTTTTGTGACGCGCCCGACAGGATTCGAACCTGTGACCTTCGGTTCCGTAGACCGACGCTCTATCCAGCTGAGCTACGGGCGCCCGTTCGCCCAGGATAGCGGCGCGACCGCGGCCGTCGCGCCCTGGGGCCGAAACGGAGAGGGCGGGATTCGAACCCGCGATGGGGTTTAAACCCCATACTCGCTTAGCAGGCGAGTGCCTTCAGCCACTCGGCCACCTCTCCCGGGGTGAGCGCTCAGTGTATCGGCGATCCCGGCCGGGCCGGGTCCACCTCGAACCACACGACGGTCGTTCGGCCCTCGCGCTCGGCGCCCCAGGCGTCGGCGAGGCCGGCGACCAGGCCGAGGCCCATCCCGCCCTCGCCGGGCGCCGCGGCGGCGGGCGCGCAGGCCGACGGGTCGAAGCCGGGCCCGTCGTCGCGCACCTCGACGCGCACGCGCGGACCGCCGGTCAGCACGCGCACCCGTACGCGGTCCTGCGGCCCGGCGGCGCCGCCGTGCCGGATCGCGTTCGTCACGACCTCGCTCGTCATGAGCGCGAGGTCGCGCAGGCGGCCAGGGGGCAGCGCGCCCTCGGCGCGTCCGGCCACCGCGGCGCGGGCCAACGCCACCGCGGAGGGCCCGCCCGGGAACGCGAGCTCGTCGGTCCGCAGCCGCGCGACCGCGAGGAGCGCGGTGTCGTCGCGCTGCGGGCCGTGCTCGAAGCCGCGGATCGCGCCGTCGATCGCCTTCACGAGCGCGGCCGGCGCCGCGCCGTCGACCGAGGACAGGAGCTCGAGCAGGCGCTCGTCGCCGAAGCGGTCGCGCGGGCCGCGCGCGTCGGTCACGCCGTCGGTGTAGAGAACGAGCCGATCGCCCGGCCCGAGCACGGCGTCCGACGCCGGCCAGCGCGCGTCCTCGAGCGCCCCCAGCAGCGGCCCCGAACGGCCGAGCGGCCGCGCCACCCCGGCCTGCAGCAGCACCGGCAGCGGATGGCCCGCGCTGTACACGCGCGCGCGAGCGCGATCGCCGTCATCGGTGAGCGCGACCAGCGCGGCGGTGCAGTAGGCCACGTCGTCGCGCCGCATCAGCCCCGCGTTGAGCGCCGCCAGCGCGGCGCCCGGGTCGTCGGTCAGCATCGCCGCGGTGCGCAGCGTGTAGCGCGCGAGAGCCGTGAGCGACGCGGCCCGCGCCCCCTTACCGGTCACGTCCCCGATCACCACGAGCCAGCCGTCGCCGGTGCGCACCATGTCGTAGAAGTCGCCGCCGGCCTCGCTCGCCTCGCCCGCCGGGCGGTAGAGCGCCGCCACGTCCCAGCCCGGCGCGAGCGGCACCGGGTCGGGCACGAGCGCGACCTGCAGCGTGTGCGCGATGTCGGTGCGCTCACGGTACAGCCGCGCGTTCTCGAGCGCGATCCCCGCGCGCCGGCCGAGCTCGTGCGCCAGCTCGAGGTCCGCGCCGTCGAACCGCCGCGCGTGTGCGGAGACGAACGTCAGCGCGCCGAGCACCGCCGAGCGGCCCACGACCGGCACGATCATGATCGCGTTGAAGCCGACCTCGCGCATGAGCGCCAGGTGCTCGTCGTCGACCGCGTAGGCGACGAGCGCCTCGTCGGGCGTCTCGTCGACGAGGTAGTGGGGCACGTCGCCGCGCAGCACCGCGGCCAGGCCGTACGGCTCGTCCATCGGCACCGGGTAGCGCTCGCGCAGCGTGCGCGTCAACGCGAGCTTGGCGGGGTCGGCGTGGCCGACCGCGACGGGGTCGATCGTCCCGCCGCGCCCGGGCATGTCGACGCCGCACCAGTCGGCGAGCTCGGGCGGCGCCAGCATCGCGAGCTGCTGCAGCGTGTGCTGCTGGTCGAGCGAGGACACGAGCACGCGCCCCGCCTCGGCGAGCACGCGCTGAGCCAGCTCGGCGCGCTTGACGGCGGTGACGTCCTCGGTGAAGTTCACTACGTACCGCGGCCGGCCGTCGCCGTCGCGGATCGCGATCGCCTTGCTGAGCAGCCAGCGCTGCTCGCCGGTGGCGCGCACGACGTTGCGCACGATCATCGGCTCGGGGTCGTGGTCGAGGCGCCACGCGCGCGCGCCCGGGAGCCGGTCGAGCGTCACCGGCCGGCCGTCCTCGTCGAAGACGTCGAACATCGCCATCGCCTCGCCGCTGGCCATCGCCTGCAGCGCCTCGCGCGACCCGGCCCGCAGCAGCTCGACCGCGGCGTCGTTGGCGTAGACGAGCCGCCCGTCGGCCGCGCGCACCGTCACGCCATCGAGCATCCCCTCGACGATCGCCTCGAAGCGCTGCTCCGCGTCGAGCAGCTCGGCGCTCAGGCCGGCGTTCTCGAGTGCGAGCGCCATGCGCCCGGCGAGCACCTCGGCGAAGCGCAGGTCGCGCGGCCCGTAGCGGCGGCCCGACGAGCCCACCGCCATGTGCAGCATCCCGACCGGGCGCCCGCGCGCGTGCAGCGGCGCGCTCACCGCCGAGCTCAGGCCGAGCGAACGCAGGAGCTCGAGGCCCTCGGCGTCCGGCGCCGCGGCGCGCAGCATGTCGTCGGTGACCGGCTCGAGCAGGACCGGCTCGCGCTCGACCGCGGCGCCGGCGCGACCGGCCAGGAGCGCGACGTCCCCCAGCCGGTCCTCCACGCCGGGGGCGGCGGGCTCGGCCACCCGCGCGCACAGGATGCGCCGGCCGTCCGCGGCGCTGCGCTCGATGACGCACGCGTCCGCGACCGCCGGCACGACGAGGTCGGCGAGGCGCGCGGCGGCCTGCTCCACCGTCGCGCCGGCCCCCACACCGCTCAGCGCGACGAGCAGCTCGAGCCGCGCCGCGTCGACCTCCAGGCGCCGGCGCACGCGCGCGGTCACCCACGCGGCCACCCCGCCGCCGGCCACCAGGAGCAGCGCGACGCGCCACCGGCCGGTGTCGAGCGCCCCGTTCGCCGCGCCGCTCAAGACGACCAGCGCCACCGCGACGCCCGCCACGATCGCCGTCTCGCGCGGGCGCGCGCGCAGCGCGAGCACCACCGGCGCCAGCACGAACAGGGGCACGACGAGCACCGAGCCGGCCGCCAGGTCGACGGTGACGAGGATCGCCAGCGCGGCGAGCGCGGCGACGAGCAGCCGGCGCCGTGAGCCCGGCGGGGCTAGGCCGGTGCGGGCACTGGCGGGCACGGTGGACCGCGAGCGATCCTCTCAGGGGGCGATCGCCGATCGCAACCGGCGGGCGGTTACGCTCCAACCTCCGGTGGAGGGGTGGCAGAGCGGTCGAATGCACCGGTCTTGAAAACCGGAGTCCGTTCACGCGGACCGCGGGTTCGAATCCCGCCCCCTCCGCTCGCGCCGACGGCCCACCGGAGGGTGGAGAACCACAGTTGCGATTGACTTGACCCCTTCGAGTCAGGTAGGCAAGCACGGTGGCGTTCACCGAGCCGGAGTTCGATCTGACCGAAGAGGACCTGGATCAGCGCACGCACGTCATCTCGGTCCGGGGCGAGATCCACGTCAGCACCGCGCCGGAGTTCCAGCGCCGGCTCGACGCGGCGATCTCACGCGGCAAGACCGCCGTGGTGCTCGACCTGTCCGAGGTCGAGTTCATCGACTCGACCGGCCTGAGCGTGATCCTCAACGGCCTGCGGCGGGTCACCCGCCAGCG
>Ga0126313_10000034_pt1 | contig 67385 bp, 44 predicted proteins | sample Plot105A_FD_89954 | JGI IMG/M metagenome (GOLD analysis project Ga0126313, IMG submission 89954) | Serpentine soil microbial communities from UC McLaughlin Reserve, CA, USA - Plot105A | ecosystem: Environmental > Terrestrial > Soil > Grasslands | place: USA: UC McLaughlin Reserve, Lake County...
AACCTCGACTGGTTCCTGACCGTCGAGGAGACGCTCGACTACCACGGCGGGTACTTCGGGATGGCGCGCCGCGATCGCCGCGAGCGCTGCAGAGAGCTGCTGGAGGCCTTCTCGCTCGTCGACAAGAAGAACGAGCGCACGCGCACGCTGTCGGGCGGGATGAAGCGCCGCCTGATCCTCGCGCGTGCCCTGATGCACCGGCCGAGACTGCTGATCCTCGACGAGCCGACGGCGGGTGTCGACGTGGAGCTGCGGCTCGAGCTGTGGCAGTACGTGCAGCGCATCAACGCCGAGGGCACCACGATCCTCCTCACGACGCACTACCTCGAGGAGGCGGAGGAGCTGTGCGACCACATCGCGTTCATCAACGGTGGTGAGATCGTCGCCACAGGGACGAGCGACGAGCTGGCTGAGCGCTACGGCGTCGACTCGCTTGAGGACGCCTACCTGGAGCTGGTGGGGCGCAAGGAGCTCTCGCGCGCGCACCTGGGAGCGGAGGAGCCCGTATGAGCAGCGGGACGCTCACCGACACGACCCCGTCGCAAGCGCCGCCGGAGGATGAGCGCGGCGGGCTGGTGCGCCTCAGCTCGCGCCAGATCCGCTTCCTCTCGCTCGTGCGGCGCGAGTGCAACCGCTTCATGAAGATCAAGCGCCAGACGGTCGGTGCGCCGCTGCTGGAGACGTTCCTCTACATCTCCGTCTTCGGCGCCGCCCTCGGCTCGCGCATCCACACATTGCACGGCTTCAGATACGTCGTCTTCGTCATTCCCGGCCTGATCATGATGGCGTGGGCGATGAACGCCTTCTCGAACAACGCGTCCTCGATCCTGCAGCAGAAGTTCCAGCGCTCGATCGACGACCAGCTCTCCTCCCCCGCCTCGCCGCTGGAGCTGCTGCTGGCGTTCTCGTTCGGCGGGTTCCTGCGCGGCGGCCTCGTGGCGCTGCTGACGTTCGTCGCGTCGGCGGTGCTGGTGGATCTGCCCGTCGAGCACCTGCCCGTGCTGCTCCTCGGCCTCTTCTTTGTGGGCTTCTTCTTCTCGCAGCTCGGGGTGCTCGTCGGTGTGCGCGCGGAGCAGTTCGACGATGTCGCCGTCTACCAGCAGTTCGTGCTGATGCCGCTGATCTTCCTCGGCGGTGTCTTCTACTCGGCGACGCTGCTGCCGCAGCCGTTCGAGACGCTCACGCACATCAACCCCGTCTACTACATGATCGGGATCGTGCGCTACGGCTTCCTCGGCTACAGCTACGGGAACGTCGCGCTTGCGCTCGGCGTGCTGGCGATCGCCGTGGCGGCGCTGTTCGCCGTGAACTACCGACTGTTTGCGACCGGCTACAAGCTGCGGGCGTAGGCCGGCCGCGTTCCGCGGCCGAGGAGCTATGGGACGAGGACGACCTTGCCGACGTTGCGCCGCTCGGCGATGACGCGGTGCGCGTCCGCGGCGCGGTCGAACGGCACGACGTCGGAGACGATCGGTCTGATCGTGCCGTCCTCGATCAGGGCGGTCAGCGGGTCGGTCCATGGTTGCAGCGTCCCGCGGTCGTCCCACAGGCTCAGCATGTTGAGGCCGATGACGGCCTTCGACTCGCCCATCTGTCTGATCAGGTCGAAGCCGCGGAACATTCGCAGCGCCTGCGGAGCGGCCTTCAGCAGGTTGCGCTTCTCGCCCTGCTGGACGCTCGAGGCTCCGAAGGCGACGAGACGCCCGCCGGCGCGCAGCAGACGGTAGGAGTGGCGGAAGGACGTGCCGCCGATCGCGTCGAGCACGATGTCGAAGCGGCCGTCGAGGTCGACGTCCCAGTTGCGCTGGCGGTAGTCGTGCGCGACGTCGACGCCGTTGGCACGAATTGCGTCGTGCTTCTGCGGCGAGGCCGTGCCGTGGACCTCGGCGCCGTGGCGTTTGGCGAGCTGCGTTGCGGCGATCCCGACGCCGCCGGCCGCCGCATGGACGAGCACGCGCTCGCCGGCGCGCAGACTGCCGTAGCCGAGCAGCGCAGCCCAGGCGGTCGAGTAGTTGACCGGGATCGCGGCGCCCTGCTCGAAACTGAGGTGGTCCGGCAGCGGGACGACCGCTCCGATCGGGACGACGACCTGCGAGGCGTAGCCGCCGAAGCGGGTGCCGGCCATCACGCGCGCGCCGAGCTCGATGCCCTCGACGTCGGATGCGACCTCCGTCACTCTGCCCGCGACCTCATAGCCGACGATCGACGGCACCTTCGGCGCGTCCGGATAGAGGCCGGTGCGCGCCATCGTGTCGGCGAAGTTCACGCCCGCGGCGGCGACTTCGATGCGGACATGTCCGGGCAGCAGCGCCGGATCGGGGCGCTCCTGCACCTGCAGGACGCCAGTGTCCCCGTGCTTGGTGATGACGACGGCGCGCATGGCGGCTGACCCTATCGGCCGACGAGTGCGCGAGAGCCGGTCCCGGCTCCCGCGCGGCGACGCCTCCCGCGGGATGGGGGACGGGAGACGTCGCCAACCGCCTTGGGGGCCGAAGCCACTGGCGGGAGATCGGACGCCACGCTCGTTCTGGGGGAGCCGGCGGGCGTCCGTGGGACACGGCCCGTCCCGTCAATGGGGGGATGAGACGGCCGTGCGAGGCGCGCGAAGCTAACAGACGCGTGGCCGGACTACACCGATAGGCGGAGCGACGCCCCGCTCTTTCCGTTCTTTTCCCGGCGGGTTTGTCGTCTTGGCGCTCCAGGCGGGCAACGATCGGCCTGGGACCGCTCGTCGACGCGGTTCCGACGGGCACGTAGAGAGTACGGCGGGAGGGTACGCTCGCCCAGGCCGACGCAGGTTGCGTCGCAAATGCCCCGTTTGCAGGCCCTTCCCCCAGTGGCGCCGCTTGGACTCGAACCAAGGACCAACGGATTATGAGTGGCGGGGTTGGTGGCTGACGGGGGCGCGATGCCGTTGGATGCGGGGCGATGCGTCCCGTTGGGTCCGTTGGATCCGGCGATTCGAACGTAGGCTGGAACGTAGAGAGGGTCAGGAACTCGCAGGCGTAGCGCTGCGGCGTCCGCACGGCGCTGTCCGAGGACAGGTCAGGATGGTGCGCGCACGACATAGGGCCTGCCGGGGCGGACCGTGACCGTCCGTTGGCGCCGTCGGTCGGTGACCTTCACGGTGCCGGACACGACCTGCGTGATCGTCGCTCTGCAGCGCTCCACCATCGTCCACTCGGCTTGCTGAGCCGAGACCGAGCTGTAGCGCCCGTGCATGTCGAAGTCTCCTCTCACCCGACCCCGAAGCCTGCCCACCACTCTGCCGCTCGGTGGCCGGCTCTTCGCCGTGTACACGGCACCGCCGGCGCGCACGCCGCACACGCGCCGCCTTCTCGCGTCCGTGCGCAGGTCGAGCTCGACGAGGCCGTCCGCCTCCTCCTGCCGAGCCACGAACGGATCGCCCTTGAAGGTCCCCGTCTGGGTCGGAGCGCCCCTGCTCGCCCCGGCGGCGTCGAGTCTCGCGTGGCCTTTGCGCGCGTCGATCGTCGAGCCGACCGGGAAGCTCTGGCTTCCGAACAGTCGCACGAAGCCGACCGCTCTCGCTGCCGTCGCGCGACGGCTCGCCGCCGCCGGCTTCTTCACCCGTACGGTGCCGTCCACGCGCGAGACGATGAACGAGCGGTCGAGCACCGGCCCGACGACTGCCGTAGCCGCCGCCGGATCGCCGCAGTTGGTCGCGAGCGTGCCGGCTTCGCCGACGTATTCGGCGATCCAGCGGTACACCCCGGGCTTGAGCGCCACGATCGGCTCCGACGCATAGTCGCCGGTGCCGAACACCATGCGGCTCGACCCCCCGACGGCGCCGTCGGTGCAGATGTCGTCGCCGGGTCCGTAGGCGCGGAACGTGAGCACGCCCGTGAGGCCCGCGAGCCCAGACAGTGTGGCGGTCGCCGAGACCTGCCCGCCGATCGCCACGCCGGACGAGGCGTGAAGCGCCAGCCCCGGGAGCATGTTCGGCTTCGTCGGCGCGCTTACCGTCACCGACTCGCCCACGTCGCCGCACGCGCCGCTCGCCGGCTGGTTGAGCGCGTCGCCCGCGTAGGAGGCGACCCAGCGGTAGACGCCGGGGAGACCCGGCGCGAACGGCGCGGATGTGGCGCGCGCGTCCGGGGACAACGGTCCCGTCGATCTGGCGACGGGCGGCCCCGAGCAGGTAGCGTCGTCCGGGCCGTAGAGCGCGAACACGAGGTCGCCGGTCGGCGCGTAGGCCTCCACCAGCCGCGCGGCGTCGCTGATAGTCCTGCCGACCGTCACCCCGGGACTCGCCGTGCTCGCGACGATGGGCTCGGCCGCGGTGACGACCGTTCCCTGGCCGGGATCGCTGCAGGCGGTGGCGACCCCCGCATTGTCGGCATCGCCGCCGTAGCTGGCGACGAAGCGGTAGCCGCCGAGTGCGTCCGGGTACTCCGGATCAGAGACGTACTCACCGTCGCCGTCGACAGAGATCGACGACGTGGTGAACGGGTCGTCCGAGCAGGTCGGGTCGTCGGGTCCGTACAGCGTGAATCTGATCGTGCCGGTCGCTGCCGCCGAGCCCGAGAGCGTCGCGGTGTCGACCAGCTCGACGTCGTCGATCTGGCCTCCGCCTCTGGCGATCGCCGTCAGCTGCGGCGTCGTCTGGGCGTACGCCGACTCGCTGGCCAGCAGCACGAGCGTGACCAGCATCGTTCCCGCGATTCCCCGAGCGCTCATCGTGAGGCGGAGGACCGTACCAGGGGCCTCGGGACAACGCGCAGCTTGTCGGTACGAGGTGCACCATGATCCGGTTTCACTGATATAGGGTGCGCGGCCGGGAGGCTGGGATGGCTGCACACAGATCGGATGACGACCTCGCCGACGGCGCGCGGCTGCCGCGCAGCGCGTCGACGGACGCCGCCAGCAGACGCCTGCGACGGGCGCTCAGCCTCGTGCTCGTGCTCGCGCTCGCGCTCGTCGGGCTGGTCGTCGCCAGTGCGGCCGGAGATGACCAGCCCTTCGCATGGCAGCAGCCGTTCCTCCTCGCCCCTTCCTCGCTTCCTCCTGCCGCCGGGACCGGCTATCCGCTCGCCGACGTCGCATGCGGGTCCGCGTCGCTGTGCGTCGCGGTCGCCGACGCCGGCACCGCCCTCACGACGACCGACCCCGCTGGCGGAGGCGACGCCTGGACGCCGAGCGCCGTCTCCCCCGACGACCTGCGCTCGGCCTCCTGCCCTTCCCCCGGGCTGTGCGTCGTCGCCGACGACGAGGGGATCGTCTTCACCACGACGAACCCCGGCGCCGTCACCCCGCACTGGGAGAGCGCGGCCGCCACGCCGGAGGGCATCGGCGGGCTGTCCTGCCCCACCGCCTCGCTCTGTGTCGCCGTCGACGACGGCGGAAGCGTCGTGACCTCGACCCACCCGACGAGCGGGAGCGGAGCATGGACGGCGGCGGCCGTCGACGCGGCCAACGCTCCGCTCACCGCCATCGACTGCCCCTCGGCGAGCCTGTGCGTCGCAGTCGACGGCTGGGGCAACGTCGTCGCCTCCCACGACCCGACCGGCGGAGCGCAGGCATGGTCGGTCGACGGCATCGACGCGCACGCGCTGGTCGGCATCTCATGCCCGACCACCACCCTGTGCGCTGCGGTCGACGAGACCGGCAGCGTGCTCACCTCCACGGACCCCGCCGGCGGGGTCGACGCATGGCAGGTCAGCGGCAGCCTCGGCCCTGGCGCGACGGCGCTTGCATGCCCCAGCGCCGACCGCTGCCTCGCCACGACCTCCACCGACGTGCTCGTGTCCGACGACCCGACCGGGGGATCGGGGACGTGGCACAGCGTGCACGTCGGCAACGAGGTCGAGCTCACCGGCCTCGCCTGTCCGTCGCTCGGCTTCTGCGTGGGCGTCGACGAGCGCGGCTTCGCGCTCACCGGCAGCGGTGGCCCGCCCGTCGGGGCGGTCGCGGTTACGCTCGACGGCGACGGGCGGGGGACGGTGAGCGGCGGCGGGATCGCCTGTCCGCCGACGTGCGGGGCGACGCTCGTGCGCGGGAGCGTGGTGTCGCTGTCGGCGGCTCCGGCGCCCGGCTCGACGTTCGCGGGCTGGAGCGGACCGTGCGCCGGCACCGGCCGCTGCGACGTGACCGTCGCCCGCGCCACCACGCTCGGGGCGCGCTTCGGCGTTGCGCCTCCGCCGCCCGGCTACACGCTGACCGTGACGGTCGGCGGCCATGGCACGGTGACCGGCCCCGGCGTCTCCTGCCCGCCGACGTGCGCGGCCAGGCATCCCGCGGGCGACGCGGTCCCGCTCGTCGCGACGCCCGATCCGGGCTGGCGGTTCGCCGGTTGGGGCGGCGCCTGCAGAGGCCGAGGCAGTTGCACGCCCGTCGCGCGGGCGGACCAGGTCGTCAGCGCGCTGTTCGAGTCCGTCCCTGTCCCCCGTCCCGGCCCCGTCCCTGGCCGCGCCTCGATCGCCAGATGGTCGAAGACCGCGCACGGACACGGAGCGCGCTTCGTCTTCCACGTCACGCCGCGCGGGCGGGGAACCCGCTGCGCGCTCGTCCGAGTCGTTCGCCCGAGGCCGGCGCCGCGCTATGCGGACTGCCGCTCCCCGAAGGCCTACGCGCACCTGGGTCGCGGACGCTACGTGTTCTCCGTCCGCGCGAAGGGCAGACCGGCCGAGCCAGCGGCGACGCAGAGGTTCAGGCTGCGATGAGCCCCGGAATCAATGACGTCTGCGACATCATTCTGAAGGCGATGCGCTCGGGGAGGGCGATCCCCTTCCTCGGCGCGGGAGCGAGCCTCCCGGGCCGGCCCGAGGACGACGACTTCGACTGGCACAGAGAGGGCTTCCTGCCGAGCGGGGCCGAGCTGGCCAGATTCCTGGCGAGGGAGTACCGCTACCCGCCGCAGAACGTCGAGCCGAACCGGAGCCTCGTGCGGATCGCGCAGTTCGCCGACCTCTGGGACAGCGGGCTGCTGTTCGAAGATCTGCGCACGACCTTCACCGTCGCGCAGGAGCCGAACGAGGTCCACCACTATCTCGCCAGACAGCTGGGTGTGCAGCAGCGGATGGGCCTGCCCAACCCGTGGCCGGTGATCGTCACGACGAACTACGACGACCGGCTCGAGACGGCTTTCGAGCAGGCGGGAGCGCCGTTCGACCTTGTCACCTACAACGGTGACTGGAGCGACGGGTCGCCGTTTCGCCACCGCGACCCCGACGGCCACTGGAGACGGATCACCCCCACCTACGACGCCTTCGAGCCCGCGAGACGTCCGGTGATCCTGAAGCTCCACGGCGGCATCGCGGCGCGGGGCGAGGACCCGGAGCACTTCGTCATCACGGAGGACCACTACATCTCCTACCTGGCGCACGACGTCGTGCAGCGGCTCCCGTCATCGCTGCTCGGACTCATGAGGGACGCGAACTTCGTCTTCCTGGGCTATCGCCTTGAGGACTGGAACGTGCGGGTGCTCCTGTCCCGCATCGGCACGCCGCACCCGCGACGGCGCTGGTGGGCGATCCAGCGCTCGCCGAGCCTGGTGGACGAGAGATTCTGGGCGAGCCACAAGGTCGACATCGTCGAGACGACGCTCGAGTCCTGGATCGAGACGATGCGGAGACGCTGGCGGGCGCACAGGCGGGCGGATCCATGAGCGCCGGGCCCATGAGTGAGGCGCCCGCGTGTCCCTACCCGGGGCTCGAGCCGTTCTCGGACGACTACGCGGAGCTGTTCTTCGGACGCGAGACGGCGACCAAGCAGGTTGTGCAGACGCTGCTTGCGCATTCCGTCTCGATCCTCTGCGGGCCGAGCGGAGTGGGCAAGAGCTCCCTGTTGCGCGTCGGCGTGCTGCCGGCGATCGCGCGCCTCGACGAGGACGAGGACGAGGACGAGGACGGGCCCGGCGATGGGCGCTTCTACGCCGCGATCCTCTGCGCGAAATGGGCGGGCAAGCCCTCCGCCGAGGTGCGCGCCTGCCTCGTTCGGACGCTTCCGCAGGAGCAGGCGGCCGCGCTGCGCGAGGCGCCGCTCGCCGACGTGCTCGTGGCGGTCGCCAGCCATGCCGGCGGCCGCGTGCTGCTGATCCTCGACCAGTTCGAGGAGCAGTTCGCCACCGGCGGCGAGCCGGACTGGGAGCTGGCGCGCGCGATCGCCACAGCGCCATCCGCCGTTCACGTGCTGATCGCCGTGCGTGACGACGCGCTCGCGCAGCTCGACCGCTTCGCGGAGGCGATCCCGGGACTGCTCGACAACCTCCGGCGGCTCGACCACCTCGATATGGAGGCCGCCTGCCAGGCGATCGTTCGACCGGCGAAGCGCTGGAATGAGATCTCCAGAAGCGCGGACCGGATCAAGCTGGAGACACCGGTCGTCGACGCCGTGCTCGCGGGCGCGCGGATGGCGGATGACGGCGCGGACCGCGTGCAGCCGGCGTACCTGCAACTCGTGATGCGGCGCCTGTGGCTGGACGCTGCCGCCGGCGGGTGCGCGATCGACCTCCGTCTGCTCGAAGCCCGTGGCGGGACCGATGGGATCGTCGCCAGCCACGTAGATGACGCGATGGCAGGCTGGTCGCGCGACGATCAACGGGTCGCCGACGCGATGCTCGACTACCTCGTGACTCCCTCCGGGGCGAAGGTCGCGCACTCGGCGGCCGACCTCGCGCAGCACGCCGCCGTCTCCGAGCGCGACGCCGAGCGGGTCCTCGCGCGCCTCGGCGACCGGCGGATCCTCGAGCGGCTCGAGGACGGGCGCTACCAGCTCCACCACGACACGCTGGCGCGCCCGCTGCTCGACTGGCGTCGGCGCTGGGCGCAGGAGCAGGTGCGACGCAGCGGCTGGCGGCGCCTGCTGGGGGTGATGGCATTCGTCACCGTCCTGCTCGTGGCCGCCACGGCGGTCCATGCGTTCGAGCCGCTGGAGTCGTCCACGGTCGACGCGCGCTTCGAGCTGCGCGGCCCGCGCACGCCGCCGCGCGACATCGTGATCGTGGCGGTCGACGAGCCCTCGCGGGAGCGCCTCGACGTGGACTGGCCGGTGCCGCGATCGCAGCTCGGCGACGCGATCGACTGGATCGCCGAGGGGTATCCGAAGGCGATCGCATTCGACGGCGACCTCAACTACCGCGACAGACAGGACGAGTCACTCGCGGGGGCGATCAACGGATCGGCGCATGGCCGGGTCGTGCTCGCCGCCGAGGCGACCTCGCCGGACGGTGACACGAACGTCTTCGGGGGCAGCGAAGTGCTCCGGGAACTCGGAGCGCAAGCGGGCTTCGCCGGCTTCCTGCGCGACGTCAACGGCGTGATCCACCATCCCGTGTACGGCGTCGACGGCGTCGACAGCTTCGCGGTCGCGACCGCGGCGCTCGCAACCGGCCGCCCGGTCGCACGCGACGGCCTCGATGACGCGTGGATCGACTACTACGGCCCGAACCACACGCTCCGCTCCGTGTCCTATTGGAAAGTGGTGAAGAGACGCGTGGACAAGGACTACTTCCGCGACAAGATCGTCGTGATCGGCGCCACCAGCCCCGCTTACGACCGCCCGCATCCTGTCTGGGGCGTCAGCCACGACGAGCTGTCGGACGTCGAGCTGCAGGCGACCGCGATCGACACGATCCGGCGCGACCTGCCGCTCACGAGCCCGCCGTGGTGGGTGACGTTCGCGACGATCATCGCCGGTGCCCTCCTGCCCGCGCTGCTGTTGGCTCGCAGGCTGTCGTTGGCGGCGACGCTCGCGATCTCGCTGGCCGCGGCGGGTCTCTACTTGGCTGTCGCGTACGCGACGTTCGCCATCTTCGGCTTGATGCTGACCGTTGTCGAGCCGCTCGCCGCGCTGCTGATCGCCGACCTCGCAGTGGTGCTGCTCTCCGCGGTTCCGCCGGCCGAGCGCAGGAGACCGCGCATGCCGCGCGCGCCGGCGACGCTGCTGCTCACGCTCGCGCTGACGGGGACGCTCGTGGGCTCTGCATCTGCCGCCTCGTTCGCGGCCGACCCGATCGTCCAGCTCGGCGCGAAGCTCGACGTCTCCGACGGCACGCCCTTCGGCATGCTCGGCACGAGCGCCGCGATCTCCGCCGACGGGCACACGGCGCTCGTGGGCGGCCCGGACGACGACGACGGCGCCGGCGCCGCCTGGGTGTTCGTGAAACAGGGCAGCCGCTGGGTGCAGCAGGGACCGAAGCTCGTGCCCGATGACGGCGACGAAGGCTCGGAGGTGGGCATCTCCGTCGCGCTGTCGGCGGACGGGAGCACGGCGCTCCTGGGCGGCTTCGGCGACGACGAAGAGCACGGCGCTGCCTGGGTCTTCACGCGAAACGCCGGGAAATGGTCCCAGCAAGGCCCCAAGCTGCTGCCGACCGATCCCTCGCTGGTCTCGGACGAAGTGCTGTTCGGCAACAGCGTCGCGCTCTCGGCCGACGGGAGCACGGCGCTCGTCGGGGGCTTCGGCGACGGGGGCGGGTACGGGGCGGCCTGGGCCTTCACACGCAGCGGCGGGCTCTGGACGCAGCAGGGGCCGAAGCTGACGGTGCCCGGTGAGATGCTGGGCAGCGACGGGACCTACAGCTGGTTCGGCAGCGCGCTCGCCCTGGCGGCCGACGGCGACACCGCTCTGATCGGCGGCGAGCGCGACATGGACGGCCTCGGCGCCGCGTGGGTCTTCACGCGCGCGGGCGGCAGCTGGACGCAAGACGCGAAGTTGACGGCCGACGACGAGGCGGGCCTGGCGCGCTTCGGGCGCGCCGTCGCGCTCTCCGGAGATGGCAGCACCGCACTGGTCGGCGGCGAGGAGGACACGGCCGCGGTCGGCGCCGCATGGGCCTTCGCACGCGACGCCGGGGCCTGGACGCAGCAGGGCTCGAAGCTCACCGGTCCCGACGAGGAGGGCGAAGGGCACTTCGGCAGCGCCGTGGCGCTCGATGCGACGGGCGACGACGCGTTGGTCGGCGGCCGCTCGGACAGCGACGAGCTGGGCGCCGTGTGGCCGTTCGTCCGCAGCGGCGAGGACTGGGCGCCGCAGGGCGCGAAGCTCGTCCCGAGCGACACGGTCGACGACTTGGTGTCGTTCGGCAGCGCGGTGGCGCTGTCGGCGGACGCGACGACGCTGCTGCTCGGCGGCAACGAAGACAACTCCGGCAACGGCGCGGCATGGATGTTCGCCCCCGCTGACGCGCCGCTGACGCTGCCGACGCTGTCGATCTCGCCCGGTGCCGCCAACTCGCCCGACGGCATCTGGGACAACGCAGAGCTGTTCGACGGCGACGACCCGACCGGGTCGCTCACCTTCCGGCTCTACGGACCGAACGCGGAGGACTGCACGGACAGACCGGCGGCGACGCTCACCGTCCCCGTCGCCGGCAACGACTTCTACTCGACCGGCGGGAGACTGACGGTGAGAGCGCCGGGCAGCTACCTCGACGTCGTCTCATACAGCGGCGACGCGCGCAACGCGGCACTCTCGACCATGTGCGGCGAGAGTCAGGTCGACGTGCTGCTGCAGCCGACGCTGAGAGTCGCCGTCGACGGGAGCAGGGAGGTCGGCTCGACACTGCACATGACGTCCTCGTTGCAGGGCGGCGATGCCCCGTCGGGAACGCTGGACGTGGCGCTCTTCGGTCCGAGCGACCCGACGTGCGGCGAGCCGCTGCTGTCGCAGATCCTGCCGGTCGCAGGCGGCAGAGCGCCGAGTATCGACTACGTCCCGCTCGCGGCCGGCACCTACCGTCTGGAGGCCTCCTACTCCGGTGACGCGCGCAACCTCCCCACGGACCGCTTCTGCGACGACCCCGCCGTAGAGATCGCGGTGGAGCGCGCCGCGCCCGCCCTCAGCCTGACGACGTCGGCGCCTGCTCCGGTCGGCAGCCCGCTCGCTGCGACCGCGCACATCGCTGGCGGCGCTGACCCCTCGGGGATCGTGCGGTTCGTCCTGTTCCCACCGTCCGGCGGTTGCGCGGGGCCTGAGGTGGCCGTCGTCCGTGCCAGGCTCGACGGCAGGACCGCGAGCTCGGGCAGCTTCGCGACGCGCATCGCGGGGACCTACCGGTTCGTCGCCAGCTATGAGGGCGACGCGCGCAACCGCGAGGTCCAGACCGGCTGTGACGCGGGGATGGTGGTGCGCGCCACGCGCCACCCCACCCTGAGGACATCGGCAAGAGGCGAACCCACCAGCGCGGGCGACGGCACCGGGACGATCACCGAGTACGTCGTCATGGTCGGCGGGTTCGATCCGACGGGGACGCTCAGCTTCGACGTCTTCGGGCCCGGCGATCCGCATTGCCACGGCAGAACGGCGTTCGACTCCGATCAGGCGCTCACGACGACGGAGGGGAGCGAGGTGATGGGAGGTCTGGCGCCCGGCCGTTACACCGTCGTCGCGCGGTACGGCGGCGATACGAACAACGAGGCGGTCAAGACGCCCTGCGGAGCGGCTCGAGCGCTCGTGCCTCCCGCCGCACGCGCGAAGCTCGCCCGCATCGCATCCGCAGGCGCGGGCGTGCTCGCGCGCATCGCCTGCACCGGCAGATCCGTGCAGCGGTGCGCCGGCGCGCTGCGCCTGACCGCCGGACCGCGCTCGCGCCCGGTCGTCGTCGGGCGGCGGGACTACGGACTCGGGGTCGGCAGGGCGAAGAGCGTCCGCGTCGCGTTCAACGCCGTCGGGCGCCGGATGCGCCGCAATTCCGGCGACCTGCCGCTCGACGTGCTGCTGCTCGCCAACCGTCCGAGAGGACTCAGGCTCCTCGGGCGCAGACACCTCGTGCTTGCGGGCTCGACGCGCTGACCTCGCGGCGCTGATGGCCATCGCGCGTCACCGGCGCCCATCGACCTCCCCGCTACCCAGTGGCGCCGCTTGGACTCGAACCAAGGACCAACGGATCATGAGTGGATGGGTTGGTGGCTGACGGGTGCTCGATGCCGGTGGATGCGGGGCGATACGTCCCGTTGGGTCCATTAGATCCGACGCTTCGAACGTAGGCTCGAACGTAGGCGATACCTGGACAGTGCCGCGTCGCTTCAGGCAGTGAATGCGACCAGGAGCAACAGCATCAAGCTGAACAGGCTGACGACGGTCCTCACATAGAAGAAGTACTCCTCGAGGTCATCAGCTGACTCTTCGAGGCTGGCCCACACGCCGAATCCCCAGAGCAGGGCTCCGCCCAGCAAGAACCCAAGTCCGCCAACGAGATCACTCACAACGCTGCCATCGGCTCTCAGATGCGGGGTCGAGGCCTGACAAATACGAAAGATGGAGCGTGGCACGGCGCAGTCGTGGCCATCGACAAGCAGGTCTTCCGTCCGTACAATGTCCGTGCGATGCGTGCCCAACGACTTGAGCTGCGCCTCTCGGACGACGAGCGGGACTTCGATGCTGCCGCTGCTTGTGCAGTCGGTGAGACGCTGAGCGACTTCTTTCGCCGCGCGGCTCGTGCTCGCGCCGAGGATGTCCTCGCGGATCAGCGGCGAATCAGCCTCGATGAGGACGAGGCAGCTCGTTTTCTCGACGCGCTCGACCGCATCGACGAGGGTTCGGTCGCCCGACTGCGCGACCTTCGCCGGCGGGCGTGAACGACTCCAGGCCTCGGATCGAGCGCTACGACCCGCGGCGCCACGACGTCGCTGGGTTCTCCTGCGGCAACGACACGCTGGACCGCTGGCTCGGACGCAACGCCGGGCAGAGCGAGCGGCGCGACGCTGCCCGGACGTTCGTCGCGGCCTCCACTGGCGACGATGTCCTCGGCTACTACACCCTCGTGGCCGGGCAGATCGAGCGAGAGGAGGCCACTCCTCCAGTCAGCAAAGGACTCTCGCACCATTTCCCCGTCCCAGTCGTGATCCTCGCCGGGCTCGCCGTCGATCGCCGCAGCCAGGGTCAGGGCCTTGGTCCGCGCCTGCTCGCCGATGGGCTCGATCGCGTCTGCCGGGCAGCAGAGGATGTAGGGGTTCGCGCCGTGCTCGTGCACGCCGTCGATGACGGTGCGGCCACCTTCTACGAGCGGTTCGGCTTTCGCGCCAACACCGCCACGCCCCGGACGTTGATGGTCACGCTCGCCGAACTCCGCGCCGCCGGCTACGGACGGTAGCTCACACTCCAAATCCGCCGCTGGAACGTAGCGTCCGTTTTGAGCCGTCGGGAGCATCGACTGTAAAGTGCGCGATTTGCAGGGACTTCGAGTGGCGCCGCTTGGACTCGAACCAAGGACCAACGGATTATGAGTTGTCTACTTCGTCGTGATCCTTCGCAAATACGGGCTGTTTCGCTGAGGTTGCTACGAGGCGATCATATGCGAGCCGACGGCTGGAGAGTACGCCAGAGAGTACGGTCACCGCCGCGGCGGCACACGTCTTCGATCAGCAGCTTGGCCGTACCGTCGCCGCTCCATCTCTAGGAGGGTTTGGCGAAACTCGCAACGCCCTGCTGTGACGGGCTTTGCGGAGCCGAGAAATTCGGCCGGACCCCACATATTCGTGGTGCTTACCCCACCCGGTTCCGTCCGGTCGGTCGGGTAGATTTCCCTGTAGATAAGGGAAAAAGTGACCCCCGCGCTGCGCAAACAGCCGGGGGTCTGGACCTTGGAGATAGCGCTCCGTGGCCGCGCCCACCGTACCACCGAGATCGGCTGCGGCCGAACTCGGGAGGCTCCTCGACTCTGCGGAGATCAGAGGCCTCGTCCACAACCTCGAAGAGACGCGCTGGACTGGCCGACCGGGCTACCCGATCCGGGTCATGGTCGGCATGGCTTTGGCCAAGTCCATGTACGCGATCTCGACGTGGTCAAAGCTCGTGCGGCTCGTCTCAGAGCATGCCGCGCTCCAGGTCGCGCTTGGCTGCGAAGGGGACGTTCCTTCGCAGTGGGCGTGCTATCGGTTCGCTCGCAAGCTGCGGGAGAACGGGGCGATGATGGACGCCTGCATCGCGGCCGTCACCACAGAGCTGCATCGCCGCCTGCCGGAGTACGGCCGGGACGTTGCCATCGACGGGTCCGACCTCCCGGCCTACGCGAACGGTCAGCGGTACGTGTCGCGCAACGGGCCGGAGCGCACGCGCTTCTCCGATCCCGATGCGTCGTGGGGCCATCGCTCGTCTGTCTCGACGCGCAGAGGCGGCGGCTACTACGGCTTCAAGGTCCACGCCGCCGTGTGCACGAACACCGGCCTGCCGATGGCGTGGCAGGTCGAGTCGGCGCGCATCGCCGAGACAACCATTGCGCTCGACCTGATCGACGCTGCGCGCGCTCGCGGCTTCGCCGTCAGAACGTGCGCGATGGACAAGGGCTACGACACCAACCCGATCCACGACGGCTGCATGGACCGGAGCGTCGTCCCCATCGTCGCCTTGCGCCGCACCGCGCGCGTCGTGCGCGGCGAGCATCGGCCCCCGTGCTGCGATCACGGCGAGTGGACGTTCGCCGGGGCCGACTACAGACGCCGCGCGACGAAGTGGCGCTGCCCGACCGGCGAGTGCTCCCCGGCGTCAACGTGGATCAAGGCCGACCGTCTGCACCCGCTCGTGCCGCGCGACTCCGCGCGGTCGCGGAAGCTCTACCGGGGGCGTGGCGCGGTCGAGCGCGAGTTCGGACGCCTCAAGCACGAATGGGCTTTGCTGCCGCTGCGCGTGCGCGGCGTCGAGCGCGTGCGGCTCCACGCCGATCTCACGATCCTGGCGAAGCTCGCTTCGACGCTGGAGCGGGCGCGTGTGGTGTCGGCTGCGCGGATTGCTGCGCGGCAGCCGGCCGGAGGTGTGGCGTGATTCCCGGGCGCTCATCTGGGGAGGAGCTTTTCGAGCGGCGGCAGCGCCTCATCGGTGATGAATTTGAGGATGCCATCGAAGATGGCCGGGAGTGGATAGAGCCGATCCATTCTCTTGCCGACGGCTACCGCGAGGGTGCCTTCGATCTCCACCTGCATTTTCGTCTTGGAGCGGTAGATCGGTGCGCCGTTCTTCATCACGGCGGTGAAGCCGCGGTCAATCTCGCCGTTGACGATGAGCTGGCATCTGCGCAGCCCGTCCGGGATCATCATGAGTTGGCAGTGCTTGTCGGCGTTTTGCAGGATGTTCAGGATCGCGAAGACGTGGTCCTCGGCCGCTTTGCGGTGATGGGCGGCACGCGCGCACGGCTGCAACTGATGAAGGACTGCCAGTGCTGCTTGCGGGACACCATCGGTGTGGCGTCTCCAGAGTCCGGCTGCGTTTCTGTGGAGCGGCTTCCCGCTCGCGTCTACCGCGAGCGGGTCCTTCGTGAAGATGGGGAACTGGGCCTTTCTTTTGTCCTCGGCTGGGACCAGTGCGCAGAGCAGGTGATCGAGCGCGGACCGGGCGTTGAACATGAACTCCCCCGCGAGGATCAGGGCGCGTTCCGGGACCTGGTAGCCAGTGGTGATCCGGTAGCACCAGCCCGATTTGCCTTCGTAGGTCTCGAAGACTTCAGTTGTCGGGTACGTCTTGCGCTCCCCGACCTCGGGTCCGAGCAGACCCTTGAGGTCCAGCAAGTGTTCCTCTGCCCGGGCGAGCTTGAGGCGATGCGAAGGGGTCGCGGTCATGGCGCGTAACCCTTCTACAAACCGGCGCGACGCAACGCCGATCAACCGGGCCGACGAACAGCCGACCCGGCCCGGCGGCGACTCAGTCGTCCTCGCCAAGGTGGCGTTCGTAGACGCACACAAGCTCAGAGACGGGCACGCGCAACCCTCTGCACAACCGCATGAGCGTCTTGAACGTCGCGTTGATCTCGCCGCGCTCGACAGCGCCAACGTAGTTGCGATGGAGCCCGGCGGCGAAGCCGAGATCCTCCTGACTGAGCCCGCGTCGAGCACGGGTCTCGCGCACAGCAGCACCCAGTGCGCTCAGCTCGAAGGCCAAGCCACGGGCAGTACCCTGGTCACGCATCGGAAGGTCCGTCCTTTCGGTGCCAGGCCCCGGAGCGTTAGCGCGCTGCCGGGGCCACCTTATGAAGGGGGCGAACCTAGATGAGCGTTGGACGACGGCTCAACACTTTCGCCAATCGTTCCGCCAAAGCCTCCTAGATGAGCGTTGGACGACGGCTCAACACTTTCGCCAATCGTTCCGCCAAAGCCTCCTAGTGCAAGGTCCAACGCAGGCGGATCGTCGCGTCTGGGGATGTCGCTGATCCCGTGACCGGTTGACTCCAGGTGCTCTTCGAGCACTCTGCGCTGCTCGTAGATGCCGAGGAACGGCATCCGAAATGGGCGATCAGGACGTAGGGGATGTAAGAGGAGAGCGGCGTGAGCGACGGCAACCAGGTATCGGACAGCTTGTTTGGGGCCGTAGAGCCTCTCGTCTGCCTCATGTCCCCAAGCCAGACGTAGCCAGCGAACCGTCCCGGTTTCGGGTGGACGAGCTCGTTGCGAGTTTTGAAGAGCGCCAGAAGAGAGGCATGGGGCTCGCCTCCGCTTCTCAGGACGTCCTCATGACCACAGAGTCACGGCCCCAACAGCAGCTTGTCCGGAGTACGAAGTCGATCGAGCGCCTCTACCTCTCTCTTCCGAAGCAAGGCGGCGAGGAACTCGTTCGCAAGTGCCTCCGCCGCGAGCGCCGAGAAGAGCACCGAGGCACGGAGGTAGCGCAGTCGAGCGTTCCTGGCGTTGAACCCGTGTTGAGCACCCTCGAAGAGCGAGCCCTTATGAAGATCGCTGACCTCGCGATACAGGCGCTCCGCGCTGGCCGAGTAGCGCAGCGCATCTAGTGCCTGTTCGAGGTAGGCGCCCGCCACGCTCGTCTCACGCTGCCGAGGCGGCTCCCGTCTCTCAAGGCTCATGCCCACCCTTGATACCGGGCTGGGCGGACAGGCCCTGAGCACGCGCCGCTGCTCCGCGAGAGCGGCGCAGGCGGAAAGCTCTACATCACCAGTTCGACGAGTCGCCAGGCGCCCGCAAGCGGTCGATCAGCGACGTGAGGTCCGAACGGATGTATCGCCGATGGCGACCGATCTTGATGGACGGGATCACCTCACGGCGCCCGTAGTCCTCCACCGTCGAGCGCTGCATTCTCAACTCGTAGGCCACCTGCTCCGCCGTCATGAGTTCCCCCAACACATCGGGGACGTCGGAGTCCGCGCCCAGTCTCTGGTGCAGGCCTCGGTGCTCGTTTGCCATCTAAGGCCTCCCCCGCCGGGATCGACGTTGGAATGCTGACGCCGAGGACTCCATCTTGCCTACGAAGGCGAGAAGCTCGTGCGGGTCGAGGTACCCCGCAGTGTCGAGGCGTTCGCGCCAGGCAGCGAGCGGGCCGAGAGTTTCAGGCATACGCCCGACGACGAGCTTGCCTATGAAAAGGCTCAGACGCTGAAGAGAGTCGAGATCCCAGGGCAGCAGATCGTGATGTTCCATGCGCCCTCAGAGGCAACTTGGCGACTTGTTTCGCCCCCCTCTATCTGTGATCTCCCCATGAGTTAGTGGGAGGGGGGGGCGAAACTCGTCCGGCTCACGCCTCTGAGCCAGCGTGTCCAACACGAAGCTGGCATCTCAAAGCGGAGCACGGGCGTGAAGCAGAGCACGTCCTTTAGCGACGGCCCGGATGAAGGCCAGCCGTCGGCAGCGGCGGACGTCCCTCGCGTCACCGTGGTGCCCTCACTGCTCGGGAGTCAGGCTCAGATGGCGCTCGATCGTGTCCGTGAAGTCGGGCTCGTGCCAGCCGTCCAGTCGCAGGATGTCGATGACGAGGGACTGGTCGGTGTCGTTTGCACGCAGCATCCCGATGCGGGGACAGAGTTGCCGCATGGCGCGGTGGTTCTGCTGCGGATTGGCCAGCTGTCCGTCGCCGGGGACCCAGCTGTAGCTGACGAGCCTGGGCCGGTCGAGGAGGACGACTGGTTTGACATCGAGCTGCCCGAGGTCGACCAGAGCTTTCAGAGTTCGCCGTCAGGCGAACCTGAGAACCAGGGCGCGCAGACCGAAGCTTTGGCGTCTCACCGTCCGAAGCGCCTGCCGCCGGGCAGCGCGGAGCCGTCGTCGCCTCGCAGGCCGCCGCGGCGCCGTGCGGTTGTTGGCGCTGCGATTGCGCTGGTGGTGATCGCGCTTCTTGCGGTGACGGTGCGTTCGTGTGGCGAGCGAGAGGCCGCAGCGCCCTCGCTGGCGACAAGCGTTCCGCGCCAGCGACCGGCGACTGAGGCGTTGCGCAAGCGACGCCCACGACCACGAGTCCGGCCGGTTGTGCCGATGCGCGAGCACCGCACTCCACGGCACCACATGGCCAGACGCCACGCCGTGCCTTCCCCCCGCGTGCCGCTGACGCGGTTCGAGTCGGTCCCAGAGCCGCCGCGTGTCGCGGCGCCTGCTCCGTCTGTTCCTGACTGCGAGTTCTGTCCTGAAAGCCCCTCCCCCTAAGGAGTCCCATGTCTGAGAAGTCAACCCACCCGCTTGAGATCGAGACCTCCCAGGAGCTGGCTTCCACCAAGGAAATGCCGCTGGCTGAGGTGCGGCCGTGGTGGACGCAACCGGTGGTGAAGGTTCTGTTGTGGTCTGCCGCTGCAACGTTCGTGCTTGTCGCGGCGATCACGCTGATAACGCTGCTGGCAGCCTTGTTCTCGGGGTCGTTGATCGGCGGTGATCCGGCCTTCGACGCGTTCATGCGCATGGACGCGTTGCAGGCCGCCGGCGTGTTCGGCAGAGGTGCCAACGGCCAGCTGATCTCCGGCGTCAGAGCGGTCGCCGAGGCGTTGAAGGACAACCTGTTGGGGTTCGTCGGCGCGACGATCGTGCTCGTCGTGATCGGCCTGGCGGTTGCGCACATCGTTGGTGATCAGCGCGCGCAGGAGAAGACGGCCAAGCTCGTGCAGGGCGTCCTGATGCTCGCCGCCGCGACCGGCCTGGTCGCCTAAGCCCGATGCGGACCCGTCTGCCTCTCATCGTTGCGTTGAGCGTCGCGGTGGTCGCGCTGGCCGCGGCGCCTGCTGCAGCGGCGGTGCATGGGCCGGTGCTTCCGACGGCGGTCCTCGGGATCGATTTTCCGTCGGTGAAGAACATCGTCTCGGATGTCGTGAAGTTCTTCTTCTCGACGTTCTTGGACGCGCTCGTGCCGGACTGGCTGACGGACGGGTCCGTGAAGGTGATCAAGCGGCTGGTCACGATCCCGAACCCGACGGACCCGCGGGTGTGGCCGACGCTCGGGCGGCTCTCGGAGGGCATGCGGTGGATCGCGTTGCCGCTGCTCTCCCTTGCGGTCGTCGCGAGCTGGGTGCAGCAGTGGCTGCGCGAGATGACCGGCCGTCCTGGGTCGCTCGCGGTCGTGTTGCCGCGCACCGTGCTCGCTGTCCTGCTGCTGGTCGTCTACCCAACGCTGATCGAGAACGCGGTCGCGCTCGTGAATTCGATCACGAACGCGATGCTGAGCCTGCCCGCGGTCCAGCACGGCCTGGAGCGAACCGTCGGGCTCGTCTTCGCCCGCACGCTGCTCTCCGGCAACGGAGTCCTGCTTGCGCTGCTTGGGATCGCTGCGGTGCTGCTGGCGGTGGGGCTGTTCATGCTCTCGGTCGGCCTGTTGACGGTGTTCGCGATCGCGTTCGTCTCAGCACCGTTCGCGATCGCGTGCTCAGTGCTGGACGAGACGCGCGGGATTTGGACGGCGTGGCGCTACACGCTGTTGACTGCCGCGCTGATTCCGGTCGGGTGGTGTGTGCTGTTCGCCAGCGCGGGGGCGTTCATGGTCGACATGACGACATGGTCGGGCGGCGTGGGCGGGACGATCGGCGCGCGCTTCGTCGGTGTCTTCGCCGCATTGCTCATTCTGGTGCTCGCGGTGAAGTGGCCGCTGATGCTGTGGGGCACAATTCGCGCGCAGCTCGGCGGAGCGCTGCTCTCCGTCGGCCGGTCCGCCGGAACCGGTTCTGGAGGTGCCAGCGGCGGGGCTGGCACGGGTGGTCGCGCTGCGCGCGCGGCGCTGCAGCGCACCAGCCTGCGTGCCGGGGATGCGGTGAGCGGCGCGCTCGGCACCACCCGCACCAGGGCTGCGACCTCGGCGCGGATGGCGCTCAGCGATGGCGCACGCGTGCTTGCTCGCATGCCCGGAGCGGGTGCGGTCGCGGCCGCCGGTAGCGGTGCTGTGGGCGCTGTAGCTGCCGCCGTGAGACCCGTTGCGGCAGCCGCCGCCAGAGTCGCGAGACCGGCCCTGCGCGGTGGTGAGCAGGCACGCGCCCGCGGCAGAGCGGCGGCCGGTGCAGCCAGAGCCGCCTACGCGGTAGGCAGCTCAACTGGGCAGGCAGCAAGCGCCGGCCTGAGCGCGCTCAGCCGACCGACCGGCCCTGACCCGTCGAGACGGCCGGCATCGGCTGAGACAAGCCGTCGCGGGGGTGCACGTCCCGCCCGTCCATCAGGAGCACCGCAGCCACCCGCTGGCGAGCGCAGAGCAGCGACCGTGCGACCGCAGGCTGCAGCATCCAGAGCGGCGGCGAACCCGACGCCCTCACCACGGCGGACGTCCTCGACGGCCGGGCGTGCGTCGATCCAGTCCGTCGGGCAGCCCACGGGCCGGCGCGCCACCTCACGTCTGCCGGCAACGCCGCGCCAGCCCACGCCGCCGCGGCTGACTCCACCCACTCCGAGAACCCCCAAACCAAGCGTGCCGCCGATCCCGCCGGCCGCTCTGCCAAGACGCCCACCGATCGCGCCGACACCGCCGCCGAAGCCCAAAGGCGAGCCGAGGTCGGGCAGACCGTCCGGTCGTCCACCGTCGAAGGAGCGCTGAGCGATGTTTCATCCGACTGCTCGTCGGCTCGACGAGCCGTACAAGCTCTACGGCTTCACGCTCCCGCAGTGTCTGGCGCTGGTGTTCGGTGGCGGCGGGGTGGTCGCCGCCCTGTACTACCTGCACGTCGGGATCCAGGTCGGCGGGTTCCTCGGCACGCTGGTGATCGGGGTCCCGGCGCTGTACTGGTTGCTGGGCGAGTCGGGTCGCATCCAGCCGGCCGAGCTGCTGCTCGACGCCCTCACCTGGCTGATCACACCATCGCGCTGCGCCCCAGGCGCGGACGCGGACCCTCGCACGGTCGTGATCGCCGGCGCGGATGCGGCACCGGGTGCCGGTCCGTCGTTCGAACTCGACGGAGGGACCTCGTGGGAGTGATCGCCGACGCCGGTGCTGCTGTCCGTCTGGACCGTGCGCGTTGGAATGTCTCGCGGCTGCTTTCGCGTGCACCGGCACGGGTGGGGTCGCTTGTGCCGCTCGCCGGTGTTGAGCCGGACGGGCTTGCGTTGCTGGCGGACGGGACGTTGGTGCGCGGCTTTGAGGTCCAGCCGCTCAACGCCCTGGTGCTCGACGAGGACGCGGTCGAACAGCTCGCCGGCCAGGCACACAAGCTGCTGGCCCGGATCCCCGTCGGCCAGACGCTGTCCTTCTACGTCGACTCGACGCCGCTGGATGCTCAGCGCCTTGCCGCTGATCAGGAGCGCCAGAGCACAGATGTCGCCAGCGCGCTTGCCGCGCGCGGCGAGCGCGAGCTCGCGCAAGCAGTCTGTCGGCTCGCGCGCGCACAGAGCCATTCGCTGCTGACGCATGTGCCGGCACTGCCGGTCAGCCGCACCCGCTACCTCGTGCTCGTCCCGTTGCGTCCGGAGGGGAAGAGCGGCCCGCAGCGTCGTCGAGACGTGTCGTCGTTCAGTTCGGAGGGGTTCGCGACCGCGCGCACGGAGCACGACCGCTACGTCGCGACCGTGCTGTCCGGGCTGAAGGCGATGCGGCTGCAGACGCGACCGCTCGACGGCCACGACCTGCTCGGCCTGTTGTGGGAGCGCTGCTCCCCAACCCGCGCCAGCACCGGAGAGCCCGCGCCCACCGCCTTCACCTCAGACGGAACACGCGCGAGCGTCGAGGACGCGCACGCCGGCACCGCCGGGTTGTTGGGGGCGCTCTGCCAGGAGCCGCTCGATCTCTCGGCGCGTTCGCACATGCAGTGGGCGGGGGCGGTGGAGCAGGTGGTGCGGCTGGCGGGGGTGCCGGAGGAGACGTGGCTTGGTTGGACGCAGTACCTGACGCTCGCAGGTCTGCCATTCACGCTCGCGCTGCATGTCGGCGCACGGGATCGCTATCGGGAGAAGTCGCGCCAGCGGCGCCGCTACCGGCAGCTGTGGGCACAGAACCGCGGCCAGGAGCGGATGGGCAAGCTCGTCGACCCCGACCGCGAGGACGCCGAAGAAGAAGCCCGCGAGGTCACCGCCGCGCTCAAGCGCCAAGCCGCCTCAGGCGTCTACGACCTCAGCGCATACCTCGCGATGCGCGACCCGGCCGGGAACCCGGAACGGCTGCGTGAAGAGCTGCGCGCGGTCAGCCGCGAGCTGACGTCCGCGACCGACGCGACCGTCAACGACGGCCTCTTCGCCCAGCAGAAGCTCTGGCCGGCGACGCTGCCGCTCGGCATCGACCCGGGCCGCGGGCGTAAGTACCTCTCGATCAACGCCGCTGACAGCTTCCCGCTGCTCGGCGCCGGCTGCGGATCGCCGCCGAGCCCCACGGCAATCCCGCTTGGGTACGCGCAGCCGACACGCGAGCTGGTCTGGATCGACCCGTTCGACCCCGTCCATCTCAACCACGTGACGGTCATCGCTGCGCAGTCCGGTGGCGGCAAGACAATGCTCGTCAACATCCTCCTCGGCCGCGCCGCAGCGAAGGGGGCGCGCGGAGCGATCATCGACCGCTCCGCACACTATGGCTTCGCCGCCGCCACGATCCCCGGCGCCGCGACCGTCCGAATCGGCGACGGCAACGACACCCAACGAATCAACCCATGGGACGGCGAGCCGACCCCGGAGAAAGTCGGCTTCATTGTCGCACTGCATGAGCTGATCCTCGGCAACGAGCACGGGCTCGGAAAGCTCGAGCAGAACCTGCTCGGCCTCTCGATCCGCGCCGTCTACCGCCGCTGCCACGAGACCGGCCAGACCCCGCGCGAGACGCTGCTGCAAGAGGAGCTCACGCGCCGCTACCGCGAGGCCAGAGCCGACGGATCCCCAGAGCTCGCCAGCACCTATCAGGTACTGGCCGAGAGCCTGCACAACTACGTCGGCGACGGCCCCTACGCCTGGCTCTGCGACCACGAGACGACCGTCCAACCCGACGCGCCACTGGTCGTCTACGACACCCGACGACTCCCGGACAGCGAGGCCCCGGCGGCGCTTCTCATCATCTGCGAGCAGGTGATTCGCGGCGTCGAGGTCGCCCGCGAGACCTACCTCGCCGGCGACCCCGACCCCGCGCTCCCATGGGCAGGCCGGTCCTTCCTGATCTTCGAGGAGGTCTGGAAGCTCATCGGCACCCCGGCGACAGGTCGCTGGGTCAACGAACTGGCGCGTCGCAGCCGACACCTCGCGTTGTGGCTGGTCGCGATCAGCCAGCAACTCGACGACTTCGCCGGCCCGCACGCCGAGGCACTCGTCTCACAAAGCTCGCTGCGGTTCGTGCTCTCCCAGAACCCCGACCAGCTCGCCACGGTGCGCGAGCGCCTCGGACGCTCCCGTGCAGCGATCGAGCAGATCCGCGAGCTGCAAACCGTCAAACGCGAATACAGCCAGGCCTACGTCATCAACGGCGGCCGCGGCGAAGGCACCGTCACCATCGCCGTCTCCGACTACGAATACTGGCGCTCGACCTCAGACCCGATCGGCGATGAGCCACTGCGCCGCCTCGCCCTGCGCCACGCCGCCGACCCCACCTGGCACGGCGCCTGGAACGCGCTGCGGCTCCTCGCCGATCCCGCCTGGCACCACCAGCACGCCCCCGAGAAGACCAGGCAACAGTGATGGGCCACACGTCCCAGGGCTCGCGTGGTCGTGGCGCCAAGGCCGCTATCGCGCTGACGCTGACGGTACTGCTCGGGGTGCCGTTGCTGTTCATGACCGCCGTCGTCTCCGTCGTCGGCTCGCAGCGCGAAGCAGCCGCGCGCGCATGCGCAGGCGCGACTGTCGGCGGCGACCTGCGCGTCGGGCAAGGCCTGCCGGCTGGGCTGACGCCCGGAGCCAGGGCGCGGTTCTACGAGCCGCTGCGGCTCGAACCCGGCCGCTGGTACCGCACCGGCGCCACCCGCTTCTACAACGCCCCAGGCGACGCGACCGGCACCGGGTCCATCCCGGACCCCAAGCAGCGCAACTTGATGGAGCACCCGAACACGTTCGCGGAGCTCTCAACCGCCGCCCGCAACCCGGCGAACTACCGCACCTTCCGCTTCGAGGACGCCGACGCGCTCGGCCGGCTGCCGTACATGACCGCCCTCGTCGTCGCCAACGGCGGCCGCAGCGTCGTCGTCTACAAACGCGACGTCGGCTACGGCCAAGGCACCGACGTCACCGCCAGCGGTGAGCGCTACCGCATCGATTTGTGGGGACCGGCCGCTGAGGCGATCGGCGTCAGCAAGACCGAAGTCAGAATCGCGCTCGCACCCCGCACCGGCGCCGGCCCCGTCCTCGGCGACACACCCGACACCACCTCGCTCGACACGGCCCCAGCCGGTGAGGCGGTGCCGGACGCCCACGGCGGCCCCGGCTTCACCCCAGCGTCCGGCACGGACTTCGTGTCCGGGCAGGAGCCGGAGATCGCGCGGCGCGCCGACGCGCTCGGCCAAGCCCTCGGCATCGCGCTCACCGGCGTCTCCGGCCGCCGCACGCCGGAACACAACCGTGCTGTCGGCGGCGCAACCAACTCCAAGCACCTCACCGGCCAGGCGGCCGACATCGACGGCCTCCAGACCGTCCCCGAGGCGACGCTGAACCGCTACGGGCTCACCCGACCGGTCTCCCACTACGTCGACAGCACTGGCCGCGAGCACGACGAACGCAACCACGTCGCGCTCCTGGACGACGCAGGCGCACCGATCGATTCGGGACTGTCCGAAGGTTGTCTGGCGCTCACGGCCTCCCAGCCCGCGGGCGGGCCCCTGCCGCTCACGTCCGGGCAGCGAGCGCGACTGTTGCCCAGCGGGCTTGCCGCCGCCCCCGAGGACGCGCCGAAGGCGGTCAAGGCGTTGATCGCCGCGGGCAACGAGCTCGTCGGCAAGCCCTACGTCTACGGCGGCGGGCACGGCCTGCCACTCGGTCAGATCGCCCCCGCTTACGACTGCAGCTCAAGCCTCGCCCGACTGCTCTACCGCGCCGGCCTCTTCAACACAGAGACCTCCCCTACCTCCGGCGAGCTCGCCCATTACGGCGCCGGCGGCTATGGCCGCTGGGTCAGCGTCCTCGCCAACCCCGACCACGTCTATGCCTACGTCGCCGGGCTGCGTTGGGACACCCACGCCATGGGCCCCGGCGATCGCGGCAATCCCGGCATCGGCTGGCACACCGCACGCCGCGACGACACCACCTTCACCGCCCGCCACCCGAACGGACTCTGAGGAGGCACCCGTGCACCGCCGGCCCATCATCGCCGCCGCACTCGCCAGCGCCATCGCGCTCGCCGGCTGCGGCATCCACGACCCACTCAACGACCCCTCCCCCGCCATCAGCGCCACGGGCAGAGCACCAGGCGTCGCCCGTCACCTGAACCTCAAGCTGCGCAGATCGGTGCTCGCGGCCGCCGCGCCGACACCGACGGCGGCGCTCGAGCGCTTCGCCCGCCTCTACATCCGCTGGAACGAGGACAACCTCGCCGCCCACCAGCGCACGCTCGCCGCGATCTCGATCGGCGAAGCCTCCAGCACGCAAGCACGCGCCGCCGCGCACACACCCGCCGACTACGAGCTGCACCGCAGCCACCTCGCCAACACAGGCCGGATCGTCGTCATCGCACCAAGTCGACCGGCCCGACCTGGCCGCTACGTGGTCGTCACCCGCGAGCGCACGACCGGCACCGGCACCTACGACCAGCTCGCATCCGCCTACCACCTCACCCTCGCGACCGTCCACCGCATCCCCGGCGGCTGGGCCGTAAGCCAATGGCATCCACAGATCTGACAACCGCCCCCAGCCACCCGCGCTCGCGAAACCTCACCGGCTGGCAGACCTTCGCGCTCACGCTCACCGCCCTCTGGGCCATCACCCTCGCGGCCGCCGGACTCGGCGCACTGCCAAGCCTGATCGCTCCACGGCTGCAGTTGCATCCGCACGGCATCCCGAGCATCCATGAGGCGCTCGTGACGTGGATGCACAACGTGCGCGTCGCCGGCTGGCCGCTCCTGTTCGCCGCCGCCGGCCTCTACCGCCAACGCTGGCAGCGCCAACTCGGCGACCTCCTGCTCGCCATCTCCCTGATCGTCAACGGTGTGCTCGTCGGCGCAGCCGTCGCCGCCGGACACGGGCGAATCCTCCCGTACCTGATCCATCTGCCGCTCGAGTGGGCCGCGATGGCACTCAGCGCGAGCGGCTGGCTCTTGGCCAGCCGCGACAGGCTCACGCGCCGCCAACTCGCCGTGACCGGCGCGGCCTTCGTGGTGCTGCTCGCGCTCGCCTCCTTCGTTGAGACCTACGCCGTCCCGCACCTCTAGCGATGCCGCGTTCACGTCGCCTCGCCCACTTCGGACTCCTCGCACTCCTCACCGTCGTCGGAGGACTGCTGGCCGCTCCATTCCTCATCTCAGGTGGCAGCTCACCCGCGCGCCCGCACGCGCGCGACCACAGCGACCTGGTCGCCGACATGCTTCACCGACTTGCCCGCGCAGGCGATCTCGCCGCCACAGTGATGATGGTCGGCGGGCTCCTCGTTGCGTCGATCGCGGTCTTGTCGATCGGCGGACACCTCGTTGGTCGCTACCTGCGCCGGACCGGTCCGACCCGTCTCACCGGAACCGCTGGCCGCTGGATCACCGGCCAGCGCGCTCGACGGGCGCCGGTCACGGTCGAGATCATCCTCGGACGCGACGACCACGCCGCGCCGTACGAGGTCAGCAAGCTCTTCGACGGCTGGGTCGGCCAACTGCGACCGCGGTGGTACGAGCGCCTCGCGCTCGGGACCGACACCTTCACGCTCACCCTCCTCAACGACCCCACCAGCCGCGCCTTCCGGCTCCTCGTCGCCGTCCGCGCCGACACCCTCACCGGCTTCGAACACCGGCTGCGCGCCACCTACCCCGACCTCCGCACGCGCCCGTACACCGCCCCGCCGCTTCCCGTCGCAGAGCCAGGTCAGGCGAGCGGTCCCAGCCGTTGCCTTGAGTCCGGGTGGGCGATCGTGCGACTCAAGAAAGGCCGCCGATGGATGTGGTCCCTGCAAACCACCCGCGACTACGAGCACTCGCTCGTCGAGGCACTCGTCGCCACGATGGCCGGCAGCAACACGCCTTGCCTCATCTCGCTCGCGCTCACACCAGCGCCGCTGCTTCTGGAGCGCCGCGTCGCCCGCCAGCTGCGCGCCCACGAGCACCGCACCAATGCCGAAGCGACCGTCTCGCCCGGCGACCCTGGCGCCGGGTCGATCGTCGAGCAACGCCAGATCAAAGGCGCCATCGAGGCGGTCGGACGATCGCTTGCGTTCTTCGACTACCGCATCGCCGTCCCAACCGATCGCGCCGAACTCGCCCGTCAGCTCGTCGGCGTCGCCCAAGAGGCCCGATCCGAAGGCACCCTCAAACCACGCCGCATGCGAATCCGGCGCCGACTGTACGTCGCCCGGATCAACCGCAGCCTCCCGCCACTGATCCCGGCGCTGCGAACCGGCGTGCTCTCCAGCGCCGAGGTCGCGACGCTCTGGCACCTCCCCACCCTGCGCGTCCGCGGCATCGGACTTCAGCGCTCCGGCTCACGCCAGATCGCCGCCTCCCCGGCCATCAGCCGCGACCGCCACGACATGGTCATGCGCGACGAGCACGGGCCCGTCGGCATCCGAGCCGACGACCGCCGCTACGGCTGGGCCTTGCTGGGCGGCCAAGGCAGTGGCAAGAGCAGCGCCCTCCTGCGTCACATCGGCAACACCGCCCGCGACCCACAACGCGCGCTGATCCTTGTCGACCCCAAAGTCGACCTCGCCAGAGACGCGCTGCGTGTCATGCCACCAAACCGGGCCGTCCACTATCTAGACCTTGGCGCACCCCGAATTGGTTTCAACCCCTTCACGATCCTGCGCTCCCGCGGTGTATCACCGGAGGTGGTCGCCGACCTCTTCGTCTGCGCGATCCGTGAGACAGCCGGCGAGGGCGCGGTCGGCCCCCGCTCGGACCAGTTCCTGCGCTCCGCGATCGCCGCCGTCTGCACCGTCGAGCAACAGCCAACGCTCGACCACGTGCACCGCATGCTCGACCCCGATGACCCCGGCTACCGCGAATGGATCGTCGACCAGCTCGCCGACCACCCCGACGCCGAGTTCCTGACCGATTTCTGGGGCCGCAGCTTCCCCGCCCGCATCGCCACCAACGCCCGGTTCGTCGCCGAGATCATGGAGGCACCGCGCAACAAGCTCAGCCGCTTCCTTGGCGTCCCGAGCCTCGCACGGCTGACCTCGCACCCCGTGCCGCTCGACCTTCCAGGCATCGTCGACCGCAGCGAGATCCTCATCCTCAACGGCAACAAAGGCGCCATCGGCGAACAGAACGCCGTGCTCGTCTGCCAACTGCTCATCCTCTGCGTGCAGAAGCTCCTGCACCAGCAACAGCAACTCGACACGAACCAGCGACGCCGCATCGCGCTCGTCATCGACGAGGCCCACAACCTCTTCACACCGAGCTTCGCAACGATGCTCTCCGAGGGCCGCGCTGCCGGAGTCGAGGTCGCCGCCGCCTTCCAATACACCGGCCAGATCGTCGACGAGCGCGTCCGGGCCGGCGTCAAGAGCCTGCTGCAGAACATCAGCATCTTCCGCCTGCGCGAGTTCGAAGACGCACGCGCCGCCGCCGCCCTCGCGATGGACGTCTTCGCCGACACCATCCGCGGGGACACCGAAGACGCACGACGTCTGCGCATCGACCCGATCGACATCGTCAACCAACCCAACCACCGCGCCATCAACCTCTGGCTCGCCGACGGGACACCACAACACGCCTTCACCGCGACAACGCTGCCAATCGAGCCGGTCGTCGCACCCGCCACCAAACGCCAGACCGACGGCAACCTCACGCTCCTCGACGCTGACCCGTCGGTCCCGCATGAGTCTTAGTGACACAGCGAGAAGACTGTCGAGTCTCGGCGTTGATCTCGGCGCCCGCTCCATCGCTTGGGGCCGGCGGCCAGACATCCCACCCGCGATGACGATCACGCCACGAGACCGGCGCATCCTCGCGACCATCGAGAACCTCCGGTACCTGACCACCAGCATGATCGCCCTGCTCTTCTGGGGCAGACAAACGTCGGCTGCCCATGTGCGTCTCAAGCTGCTTCATGACGCCGGCTACCTCGACAAGCTCCGCCCGCGTGTCAGCGCAAGCGATGCCTCCCGCGAATGGATCTACCGCCTCAGCCAACGTGGCTGGCACGACATCGTCGCCCTCGACGAGACCAATAGCCACGAGCCGTACCGCCCGGCCGATCTGACCTCGATTAGCTACCTCGAGCACGACCTCCAGCTCAACGCCCTGATCCTGCATATAGCAGCGCTTGCCGCAAGCGAACACGGCTGGAAACAAGGCAGCGGCCGCCTGCTCGATCACATCCCCTTCACGATCCTCGGGCCGCGCACCGGCATAATCGACCCCAAGCGAGAAGTCCGTGCCACCAATGCTTCGGCGGCAGCCAGTCTCGGCGACCGGCGAGTCCGCCATGAAGCCGCGACCGCCGGACGTCTCGAACCAGACGCAACCCTCCTCGGAACTGACAGCGAGGGCCGCCAAACCGCAGTGATGATCGAGTACGACCGCACGCAACGTCCCGCCAAGCAGACCCAGAAGCTCCGCCGGTACGACCACTTCCTAACAGCCGGCTGGCGAGACACGCGCTACGCCGCACTCGACATCGAGCCCGCCGTCCTCTTCGTGTGCGCCAACGACGCACTGATCCCGGGTTTCGTCAGCGAGGCCAACAAATGCCTTACCGCATGGCATGCAGAGCCCGGCGCGGCGCGCCACGCTGGCGAACATGCAGGACGAGAGCAGGTTGCGATCACAAGCCGCTCTCGCCTCCTCCAGTGCGACTGGCGCGTGGCTCAGGCTCCCGCGATCACACAGCTTGCCACCACAGGTGCGCGACGCAGACCTCGGAGCGTTGAAACAGTTTTCACGCTGCCGCGCCTGTTCACCGCGTAGCTCCGCCGACGCCCACAAGGGTCCAGAACGTCTGGGCGGCGGGTCCGTTCTCTTCAGATTGCTGTGGACGACGCCGCGCGAACGGCCAGACCAAGACTTGCTCGCATCAGCAAGTGCAACGCAACGCTACATCGGGCGTGCAGATCCCTCTACTACCCGACCGGATCTGTCGAGGGTGAAATCGAGCCACGCCAGTTCGGTTCCCGACGTGGCAGCCAGTGAATAGGACCAGGCTCGCGCGCTCCGCATCGCCGGCTCTCCCAGCTCGGCCCGCACCTCGGAAATCGGCTTGCCGGTGAACGTTCCGCACTGCGCGATCCTGTCCGCAGCGTCTTGGAGCTGCGCCGCGCCGCTCGGCCCTGCCGCTCGAGCCGCGCGCCACGCGCTTGCGTCAAACCGCTCCCCGCAGTCAGGGCCGCCGCCCGCAAACATGAGCACAACGACTGTCGCCAGTGCGAGGCCGGTCACGATGGCCAGAGCGACGACTGTCTTGGGTCGCGTCAGCATGAGGTTCCCGATCGGCGTGTGCTTCCTCTGCTCAAGTACACCAGGTGCGTTCCAGTCCAAGACGACGATGAGCTGCCGATTCTCACCCAAACAGCATCGTCGGTCTTGTGCAGCATCGCGTTGCAGACGGCGGTCTCGTTTCTGGTGAAGTTCGGATCGACTTTGGACCAGAGCCAGGCCTGTTTGTTGTTGTGCAGGTCCATGTCTGAGCGTGAACGCACGTTGGCGTTCGAAGAGTTCTGGTCGTCGGACTCGTGCGCGACCGCGAAGTTGTATCCGTTGACGTTGGCGGCGGAAAAATGCGAGTAGGACCACTGGGAGTGGACCAAGAGGCCGGTATAGAAGGAGTGCACGAAGGCGTTCTTGCGGTAGGGATCGACCGCTCCGTTGAAGAGATAGTTTGCCATCTTGTACGCCTTCGCTTTGTCGCCTCGCCAGGTCCAGCACAGGGCTTGCGCTTGAAGGCACTTGACCCGCTCAGGTCCGGTCATTCTCTTGAAGTCGTACCACCAGCTTGCGAGCTCTTCGTCCAACCCTGCCGAGCCGGCGACCGGGCCACCGCCGGGGCCGGGCAGCAGCATGAGTTCTTGGTCCACGAGTTCGGCTTGCGCGTCGTCCCAGTAGCTGATGTCGGTATCGACGATGATGGGATAGCGCGCGCCGCTGCCTCTGTGGAGGACGTCGATCAGGATGCTGCTGCCGTCGAGGCGAAACCGCATCCTTACGCCTCCGCCGATCTCGTCGATCGCGGTCGCGGTCGCGAGTGAACTGACGATCTGGTTGGCCGAGTTCTTCCAGACGACCCAGGTGCCGCCCTCGATCACGGCGAATCTGAGCCCGGCGGCGGGCGTCGGCGTGAAGCGGTAGGTCTCGGGCCGCGACGCGTTGGCGATCACGAACGCCTGCTTCTGCTTCGGAGGCGGCGTGGTCGTCGGAGGCGGCTGCGGGACGAGGATGCCGGGAATCCCGCTCATCCCGACGTCCTGTCCGCGCGGCACCCATCTGAGGAACCCGACCGGCAGCGGGACGACGGTCGCGAGGTCGAGCGCGAACGCGGCCGCCACTGCCGGTGACGTGATCCAGTACCGCACACCACCGGCCAGGTAGTAGACGGCAGGGTCGGTGCCCTCGCGATAGAGCGTCGAGTCCGCTCGGATATCGCTGCCCGAGGCCATCGGCGACATCGCGCCATCCGGGAGGACTCTCACAGGCACCTGGGAGATGCCGAATGCGGCGGCGTCCGCAACCCGGTGACGCTGATAGCCGACGCTGAACGCGAATGCCGTCTGGCTTCTCTCGCGTACGAAGTAGCCGGCAGTGCCGCGGATGATGCGGGCCGTCTCGGGCGGCCGCAGCATCGCCCAGATCTGCGCGGCGTCCGAGCGGGTGTAGATGTCGTTCTCGAGTCTCGCGTAGTCCGCTGCGTCGTCGAGGCCGCCGTACAGCCACGCGGCTCTGTAGAAGTCGACCGTCCACTCGACCGTCGCCACCACGCCGGTCGCGCTCGTCGTCAAGAGCCGCAGCGTGTGGTATCCGTCGCTCCAGCCGCGTGCGATCGGGTCCACGCTCAGTGTGGACGTCCATGGAAGCGGGCTGCAGACGCTGCCACAGCTGCGGGAAACCGAGCTCAGCACGGTGGTCGTTCTGCCTGTCACCTCGACCAGTCTCATCGCCGCCACACCCGGCGTGCTGTCGGTCGCCACCGTCAGCGAACCGTTCGTCATCGGGACGAAGCGGTTGCCGTACAGCCCCCCGCTGATCGAGACGACCGGCTGTGGATTCTGCGTGACGATCTGCCAATCCTGGTAGGAGGTCCGTCGCTCCCGCGGCGTGCCCGTGACAGCGAGCGTGATCGTGTGTCTGCCGTTCGGCAGACGGGCAGTGTCCAGCGTGAACGGAACCGACTGCGTCTTGGAGCCCACCTGTTCGGACGAGAGGCCCCAGAACCAGCTCGAGCAGACGCCGATGGGGTCAGCGGCGACGACGGTCTCGCAGACATCGAGGCAGGCGGTGGTGTCGGCACAGTTGACATCGCCCGATCCGGAGTAGGTGCCGAGCGGAATGCCATCGACCGTCGCCTTGATCGTGTCCAATCTCGCCTGCGCCTCACCGGTCGCGCCGAATCTCAAGACGCCCGTGATCGAGCTCGCGGGCGGCTCGTACGCGTAGGAATAGGCGAACCCCGACGGGTTCTCGGGCGTCGGCACAGCTCTTCTCGAACGCTGCCAGAGGCGCGCGAAGGGCCACGTGTCCCGCGGGTCCGAGAGCTCACCGGCGTTGACGGTCATGTCCTGTCTTCTGCCGTCATCGAGGGTGAAGCGAACGACGCCGGAGCCGTCCATCTGCAGCGAGCACGAGTCGTCGTTCTCGACCGTCGCGCCCGTGCAGGTATCGGCGAACGGGGTGCTGGTATCCCACTCCAGCCAGCCGTATACGACGGCGACGCTCGTGATCGCGGCTGGTTCAGCGCCGACGTTCTCGATCGTGACGGTCGGGCTCGATGCCGTCGAGAGCACCTGCAGGTACGGGTCAAACGACGGGTCAGGCACCGTGGCCAGGACCGGACGCAGTCGCGCCAGATCGATCTCCAAGTCTGCCGACCACAATCCGGCTCTAAGCCGCACCACCCCGGATGTTCCTCTCAGGTGCAGCGCGCATGCCGCGCCCTCGGGCGCGAGCACCAAGCCGTTGCACGCGTAGACATCGGCAGGCGAGGCCCACTGGAGACCACCGCCGGACAGGATCTCCACGGAGTCCACGCTGAAGGTTCGCCGACGGTTGACGATCGAAATCCGTCCGTCCTGCCAGGAGGAGAGCTCGTCGACCTCCAACAGCGGATCTCTGTCCTCCTCCGGCGCCTGGGCAGATGCTGTCGTCTCGGTCGGCAAAGTCGGAACCGGTGAGCCGACTCCCACGTACTGGTCCATGCCCCCCTCCATCGAGACCTGCAGGATGCCTCTCGACCCCATCATGAACGACAGCAAGCAGCCTGTTCTGTCAGAAGGCTGCAGGGTCGTGCCCGAGCACTGGTCGGGATAGCTACTGGCCAGGCCAAACACCAGATCGCCCGAATAGATCCTGACCGCCGTGACCTTCACCGGCACCGAGCTATCGGCCACGAGCCTGAAGTTCCAAATATTCGACAGGTCAATCGCTCTGACCCGCGGAACAGCCAACGGCTCCGGCGTGTCAGCCGTTGCAGCGCCTGTAAGAAGGAATGGCGACAGCGCAAAAGCGCCGGCGAGCAGCCAGCCTGCCCATCGACCCACAGCTGCCCGTTGAGCGCGAACGACTGCCACGCGGCGCGCGAACTCCATTGGTGTCCTCCGGCTCCTCAGCGTCTCGATCATCTGATAGTTGCGCCAGCAGCCTTAGCACTCAGACGATCGTGCGCAAACCTGGGCGTCGGCACCCTACACCGAGCGACGCCCGTCCAGCCTGGCCGAGACACAGGAATACGACGCGACACCGGCATGGACGAGTAGCGGGCTGTGGGTCCCGAGGGTTGGCGTCAGGGTCTGAGCCTGGGTCTGAATCTCCCCGGAGACTCAGACCCAGGCTCAGACGCTGTGCCCCTCGCTCCCCGCCAGATCGCCTGTCTCACCGGCGTTCGAGGAAGGGGGTCACGGCTGATTCCGCTTCGCTTCACACCCGTGACCCCCTTCCTCGACCAACACCACAAGATGTGGGTTGGGCCAGGTGAGACAGGACAAGGGCTGGCGGGGAGCGAGGGGCACAGCAAGTAGCAGGAAGGTCCAACGGCAAGAACGGAGCTGGAAGGACAATCTGGAGGAGAGACTCAATGGAAGAGGAGGAACAAACAGAAGAAGCAGAACGACAGAAGTCAGACGAACGAGCGTCGGCGAGAGTCGGAGCGGCGCGCGAAGATGGACAGCAGCCGGAGCACGATCGCAGTGGTCGATGAAAGCGCTCGGCATGGCAGTGCAAGCGTCGTCGGCGACCGATCGGGCGCGAGCGGGTCACGGGCGGACGACGAGTTACCGCTCTGGAAGGCATCAGGAACTCTCTGACGAGTGGTCCCGCGACCGACGTTGCTCACGGCGCCGGAGAGTCAACGCAGCAGGTCCGCGCGTTGCGGGCAGTGCTGATCGCGGTTACCCGCCGGGTGACTGGTCTGCCAGCCCGTGACCGTGCCCCGCAACACGAACCCTGGATGTTCGCGCAGGACGAGACCTCAGTGGCATCTGATGAGCAACAACATCCGGACAGCGGGTCGATACTGCTCTTGACCCGAGTCCGCTTTAGGGTGGCCGGAAACCGATCGCAGACGGGCGACGTTGGGGAGGCACGAAGCATGCGGGTAAGCGCGCAGCAGGACGGGACGTCGGTCAAGGCGTATGCAGGGACGACTGGGGTCCTGTTGGCGTTCGACATTGCGCCGTCGCGACGCGATGGTCTGCTCGGTTTCGCGATCGAGCGTGAGGGCGGGAACCGTCCGCATCGCTGGCTTGCCGGAATGTTGCCGTTCCCCGGACAGGAGCACAGAGCTGGCGAGCTCATCCCGTCGAATGTCGCGCCGATCCAGAGATTCCGTTGGTCGGACTACAGCGTCTTTGCGGACACGAGCTACACCTATACCGTCCACCCCGTCTACGGCGACCCGAGATCGCTGCGACTCGACGACGGCCCGACGGTCATCGCCAGAACGGCAAGCGCCCGCACCGGGGAGCACAAGGTGCTCTTCAACCGGGCGGCCGCGGCGAGCCAGGCCTTCTCGCGCGACTTCCCGCACGCCGCGGAGGAGATCGCCGCCGCCAGACGCGAGAGACGCCCGGTAAGACTGCCCGCCGACGCGCTCGCGTGGCTCACGCGCGGGGTGCTCGAGCAGATCACTGGCTTCTGTGCACGAGCGCTTGATCCGACCTGGGCGCTCGACGTCGCGATCTACGAGTACGAGCTGCCAGAGATCCGCGCCGCGCTCGACGCCGCCCGCGCGCGTGGCGCCGACGTGCGGATCGTCTACCACGCCGAGCCAGGCGACGAGCAAACCACCATCAACGAGGCCAACCTCGCTCACTGGCCCGCCGAACACAAGCGCGCCCGCATCACGCACGCCATCTGCCACGACAAGTTCATCGTCTGCAGCCGCCTCGACGGCCACGGCAGACGCAGCCCGCACGCGGTGCTGTGCGGATCGACGAACTTCACCGAGAACGGCGTCTACCGCCAAGCCAACGTCGTCCACGTCGCCGAGACAGCCCACCTCGCCGAGCGCTACCTCGCCATCTTCGAGGTCCTCTTCCGCGGCGATAACCCAGCAGCGACGAAGGACTGGATCGACACCAACAACCCGCTCTCGACCAGCGAGCCCGTGTTCGCCGGCTTCTCGCCCCGCAGCGACGAGAAGGACATCGACCTGTTCGTCTCAGAGATCCAAGCCGCCAGACGCGACGTCCTCTTCTGCACCGCGTTCGCGCTCAAGCAGAGAGTGCTCGACGCGCTGCTCGGCACTCCCCACGACGACATCCTGCGCTTCGGACTGCAAAACACGAGAAGCGAGATCACCGGCACGCACCGCGACCGCACCGCCGACTTCATCGCCCCCGACATGATCGACACCGGCCTCGAGGGCTTCCTGAAAGAGTCGACCGCCGGCCAAAGAGGCAACATCCTCATCCACACCAAGCTCGTCGTCATCGACTTCACCTCCGATACGCCGACCGTCATCAGCGGCTCGCACAACCTCTCCCACAACGCCTCCGCCAGCAACGACGAGAACTACCTCATCCTGCGCGGCAACCACGACGTCGCCGACTGCTACGGCGTCGAGCTCATGCGCCTCTACGAGCACTACCGCTCCCGCTTCCACCACGGGCACCCCGACCCCACCGGCGACGGAAGAGTGCCCAAGCCTGCATCAAGCCTCAGACCGCTCGCCACCGACGACAGCTGGACCGACCCATACTTCAAAGCGGACAGCCTGGAGGGCTCAGATCGCCGGCGCTTCGCAAACTCCGCCAACTGACGAAGCGCAAGGCTGCTCTGACGCTTCGAAGGAGCGCCCTCATCGTATGTCTCTGTGTGTGGTGTCCGGCCATTCGCGCTCGTCGTACCGGAACTACTGCTCATTCCCTCATCTGTCGATCGGCGCTGAGTCGCGGCACACTTTTGGTCGGTGTCTTCCCAGAGTGCCGTGACCATCAGTGCGCGTGATCGGTGGGCCGGCGTCGTTGTTCGGGCCGAATTCCTCGAGGTACCACGCGCTCGTTTGCTAGATCCGTACGGCTCCTGACATCCATGTTGCACCGGGAATCTGCTTCGTAGAGACTGCCCGGCCTAAGCGTGGGGAGCGCTGTGTAATCGCTCGGATGGCGACTGCCAGCGGCGTCCCCGGGGGAGCTCCGTCTTGGGGGAGGCATGCAGATGATGGCTCGGCGTTTGCCGATCGCGTTGGCGATCGTGCTGTCAGCTTTGGCGTTTGTTGCGCTCGTCCCGTCTGACGGACGGGCGGCTGAAGAATCCGGCTCGTGCGCGGGCACGCTTCCGAGAAACGGGACGACCTTCAACGGGCGCACGGTGATCTGGGGTTCGGGGACGATCAACGGCACGTCCGGAGCCGATTTCATCGTCGGCAGCTCGGGCGCGGACACCATCTTCGCCGGGCGTGGCGGGGACATCGTCTGCGCCTTGGAAGGCGACGACACGATCCACGGTGGTGGCTCCGAGGACGAGCTCAACGGCCAAGCCGGCAACGACCGCATCTTTGCGGAGCTCTCGATAGACACGCTCTACGGCGGCTCCGGCAACGACGTGCTCGTCGGCGGCCCCGAAGGCGACAGAATGGACGGCGGCGCCGGAAACGACTGGCTGCGCGGCGGCGCTGGAAGGGACACCTACATCGGCGGCACGAACGAAGGCGACAACGACGTCGCCAGCTTCGCTGGCGCCACCCCCACGGGCCTGCATGCCGAAGGCACCACAGGCATCTACGTCAACCTAACGAACGAAACACAGCTCAGTATCCCGGCGCACACTGCACACGGCGAGGGAGCGCTCGAGCCGTTCAACGAAATCGAGAGCGTCGTCGGCTCGCCGTTCAATGACATCATAAAGTCGGGCGGCAGCCTCCAGCACTCCTATGGCGGCATGGGAAGCGACACCTGCACCCCTGAACCCTGCGAGGAGCCCGCGACTGCGCTCACAGCACCGTTCGTCTACCTCGACACCTACTCGCCCCTCGCGAGAGAACCGACGCCCGACCCGGCGCTGATCGCCGTTGGAAGCACCTCTGCAGAGAGCTTCACGCTCAATAGCAGCGGCACGACATTCGAAGTCAGCGCGACCGTCTCTGGAGCGGCGGAGACGCTCAACACCACCAGTGCGTGCACCTCGCCGAGAAGAGGCACCGTCTCGTGCTCGCTCGAAGCCACGCCAACCGCGGGGATGGGTATGTGGTTCGGCAACAACGGCGCGGACACGATCTCTGTCGGAGCTGCTTTTCCCGGCGTCATGACGCTGGGTCTGGACGGTGGCACCGACGGTGACACGATCACCGGCAGCGAAGGCGACGAGTTCCTGCTCTCAGGGAACAATGGAAACGACACGCTCAACGGAGGCGCCGGCGACGATTTTGTGGGCGGGGAAAACGGCGGCAGCGATCAGCTCAACGGTGGCGACGGCGACGATCTGCTCACGACGACCAACCCGTGTGAAAGACACGCTTTCGCCGGCGACAGAGGCAGCGACATCCTCAGCTTCGCGCCCACCGTGCCCGGCAACGGCGGTGTCCCCGGGATCGGCAACAACGGCGTCAAGGCCACGATCGGCGGCACGGCATACGTGCCCGGCAGAGAAGGAATCGGCAACGGCTGCACAGCCGAAGCGTCCTCCTCGATCAGCAGCGACATCGAGGCGATCGACGGAACGATAAAAGACGACGCGATCACCGGAGACACCGCCGCGAACACGATACGTGGCGGCGGCGGCAACGACACCATCGCCGGCGACAGTGGCAACGACATCGTCAGCGGCAACGAAGGTGACGACACGCTCTCCGGAGAAGCCGCTTCCGACACCATCTACGGCGGCCCAGGCGCCGACGTCCTGCACGGCGGCGAAGGCGACGACAGGCTCGAGGGCCGCGAAGAAACCGACACCCTCTACGGCGAAAACGGCAACGACTCCCTGCTCGGCGGACCCGGCACCGACACACTCGCTGGACAACTAGGCAACGACGTCGTCAGAGGCGAAGAAGGCGCCGACACCCTCAACGGCAACGAGGGCAACGACAGACTCCAAGCCAGGGACAGAACCAGAGACACGCTCGTCATCTGCGGCGAGGAAACGGACGAAGCCCCCGAAGTCGACACCGAAGACCCGCTCAGAAGCTGCTTCCAATCAGCGCCGAGAATCTCCGGCAGCGCCGCGGAGGACGACGTGCTGAGCGCCTCGACCGGGATCTGGGGCAGCGGCAGAAACCCGATCTCCTACCGCTATCAATGGCGACGCTGCAACAGCAGCGGCGGTGGCTGCAGCGACATCGAACATGCGCACGCGCAGAGCTACACGCTCGAAGCCGGCGATGTTGGCAGCACCATCCGGGTCGTCGTCACCGCAACCGCGCCGGAAGGCGAAGACTCTGACACCTCGGATCCCACCGCGGTGGTTACTGCTATGCCGCTGAGCAACGGATCGCTGCCGATGATCTGGGGCGGTGCCTACGCGGAAGCGCTGCTGACCGCAACCGAAGGCACCTGGACAAGCTCAACGGCCGTCAGCTACTCCTACCACTGGCAGCGCTGCAACGCCGAAGGCGCGAGCTGCAGAGCGATCGAAGGCGCCACCGAACAGAGCTACTCGATCGACGAAGCGGACGTCGGCTCGACGCTGCGCATCGCCGTGACGGCAACCAACGCGACCGCCTCCGAAACGGTCATGTCAGACGCCACCGCTGTGGTCGAGGCGACGGTGCGCAACACCAGAGCTCCGTCGATCAGCCAGACGACCACGACCTTCGGCGACACGCTCGTCGCGGACCCCGGCAGTTGGAGAGGCAGCGGCTCGATCACCTACGAATACCGCTGGCAGCGCTGCGACGCCGAAGGCGAAAACTGCAACGCGATCCCGTTCGCGACCGAAGCGACCTACCTCCTCGGCGAAGCAGACATCGCAACAACCCTGCGGCTCCAGGTCACCGCCAGCAACGGGTCTGTCTCAAGCACCGCCACCTCTGCGGCTACCGCTGCGATCACGAACGCAAGACCGTCCAACGCCGAAGCGCCCACGATCAGCGGCTCGGCGGTCGTCGGCGGGCTGCTCGTCGCCCAGGACGGCGCCTGGTCCGGCGCTCAACCCATGAGCTTCGAATACCAGTGGCAGCGCTGCGACGAAAGCGGCAGAAGCTGCGGCGACATCGAAGACGCCACCGAGGGCGCCTACACGCCCGCCGGGGAAGATGCCGGCAGAACCGTGCGGGTGCTCGTGACGGCGACGAACAGCGTCGGCGAAGCCACTACCGCATCGACCCCGACGCCTTCGCTGCTGGAAAGACCGGTGCTCGCGAACAGCAGCTCGCCGACGATCACCGGCACTCTGCTGAGCGGCGAAACGCTCACCGCCGGCGAAGGCATCTGGACCGGCACCGGAACGATCAGCTACGCCTACCAGTGGCAGCGCTGCGACGCCCATCAGCTCGCCTGCATGAACATCGACGAAGCGACCAGATCCACCTACGTCCTCAGAGCCGCGGATGTCGGGAACACGCTGGCGGTCATCGTGAGCGCACGAGACGACAAAGAGTCCGCCGACGCAACCGCCTACAGCGGCCAGGTGCGCATCGAAGGCGCCCCCCTGCAGGAAGCAGCTCCGGCGCTCACTGGAGGACCCCTCGTCCGCGAAAGACTCACCGTCACCTCGGGCAGATGGACCGGCACCGGCCCGATCACCTACGCGTACCAGTGGCAAGCTTGCGAACCGAACGAATGCCACGACATCGAGGAAGCCACCAGCGCCACGTACACGGTCGTCGAAGACGACCTTGAAGAGACCCTCCGCGCCGTCGTCACCGCCACGAACGCTGCGGGCTCGACCGCCACCATCTCGGCGGCATCCGCAGTCGTCACGCCGCCGACGCCTTATGAGAGCCAGGCGCCGGCGATCAGCGGGACCGCGCGCGAGGGCGCGGAACTGACCGCCGACCCCGGCAGATGGACCGGCAGAGGCACGCTCTCATACGCCTACCAGTGGCGGCGCTGCGACAGCGAAGGCGAAAGCTGCGCTGACATCGAAAGAGCGACCGAAGCGAGATACACGCCAGTCGCCGGCGACGTCGGAAGAACGCTGCGCGTGGTCGTGAGCGCCACCGACGAAGCGAACACCGGGAGAGCGACCTCGCAGCCCACCGCCCCGATCGCGGCCGCCGCCGCACCGCTGAACACAGCTGCGCCGGCAATCACCGGCACGCCCGAAGCAGGCCAGACGCTCAGCGCGAGCGAAGGCACCTGGAGCGGCAGAGGCCCCATCGAATACGCCTACCGATGGCAGCGCTGCGACGAAGAATCGGACTGCGAGGACATCGAAGGCGCTACGAGCTCGAGTTACAGACTCACCGCCGATGAGACCGGCAATACCGTGCGCGTTGTCGTCATGGCCACGAACGCCGCCGGCAGCGTCGAGGCCGCATCTGCTGAGACTGTAGAAGTTGACGGGCCGCCCGCCGCTCCGCACGCCCTCAGGAATGTCACGCCGCCGGGCATCTCAGGCGAACCGTACGAGTACGAGGTGCTCACTGCGGAACCAGGCGAATGGAGCGAACACGACACGATCACGTTCGCCTATCAGTGGCAGCGCTGCGACGCCGAAGGCGAGAGCTGCGCCGACATCGAAGGCGCGAGAAGCGTGAGATACACGCTCGAACCGGGAGACGTCGGTAGCACGGTGCGCGTCCGGGTCATCGCGACCAGCACCTCGGGTGCAGGCACGCTCGCTTCTGATGCGACGACGGTGATCGTGGAAGTGGTGGAACCCTTCGCCGAAGCCCCCCCAGTTGTCTCCGGCGCGCCGGTGCAGAACGCGCAGCTGAGCGCCTCCAATGGCACCTGGGCGAACACGACGCCGCTCACCTACGCCTTCCAGTGGCAGCGCTGCAACACCTCCGGCACTTCGTGCACCACCATCGCAGGCGCGACGAGATCGACGTACACGCTCGTCTCCGCTGATGTCGGACATACGTTGCGGGTGGTCATCACCGCGAACAACGCTGCGGGCAGAGCGTCCAGCACCTCTGACGCCACCGGCGTCATCAGTTCGCCCGCGCCGCCGGTGAACACCGTCAGACCGACGGTCAGTGGTCATCCGAACGACGGACAGACGCTCAGCGCAATCGCCGGATCATGGACCGGCTTTGAACCGATCGAACATGCGCCGCAGTGGCAGCGCTGCAATAGCGAAGGCGCGAGATGCGTCGACATCGAAGGCGCTGCTAGATGGGACTACACGGCCACCGCCGAAGACCTTGGATCGACTCTGCGCGTAGCGGTCTCCGCGAGTAATGCGAGCGGAACGAGCACCGCCTACTCGAACCCAACAGCCGTGCTGGCCACAGCCGCCCCGAGCAACGACACCGCCCCCTCGTTCGAAGCGCCCTCCTGGGTCGGTGCGCAGAGCACCGCCGACCCCGGCAGATGGGGCGGCAGCGCCCCGGCCACGTTCAGCTACCAATGGCGCCGCTGCAACGAAAGAGGCGAAGCCTGCGCCGACATCGAAGGGGCCAACAGCCAGATCTACACCTACGTCGAAGCGGACGTGAGATCGACCGTCCGCGTCGCCGTCACGGCCACCAACGCGCACGGCAGAGCAACTGCGGTCTCGCCGGCAAGCGTCGTTGTGACCTCCGGCCCGCCGTCGAACACGGTCGCGCCGAGAATCACCGGCACGCTCACGCCCGAAAGCACGCTCACCGCCGACCACGGCACATGGAGCTTCGAAGCCAGCTCCTACGACTACCAGTGGCAGCGCTGCGACACCGAAGGCAGAAACTGCCAGGACATCGTCGGCGCCACCGCCGCGACCCACGTCCTGACGAACACCGACCTCGGCAGCCGCATCCTCGTCACGGTCAGCGCGCGCATCGGCTCCTGGAGATCGTCGCCGGTCGCGTCGAGCGCGACGAGTGCGATTCAGCCCGACGCGACGGGCGCGCCGAACAACATCGTGGCGCCCAGCATCGACGGCAGCCCTGAGTACACAAAGATCCTCGCGGCGAACGTCGGCTGGTGGAGCGGGGTCACACCGATCACCTACAGCTACCAGTGGCAGCGCTGCAGCTCGACCTTGACCTCTAGCTGCTCGGACATCACCGGAGCCACCTCCAGCACCTTCTGGCTCCTAGACGGGGAAAACCTCGAAAGGCGCATCCGGGTCCTCGTGAGGGCGTCGAACAGCTCGGGCTCGAGTTCCAACGTCGCTTCCGCGATCAGCGACCCTGTCTGGATAACCGCGCCGAGAAACACCTCGCCTCCGACCCTTTCGGGAGCCGCAGTCGTCGGCTCGAACCTCGAAGTGCTCTACGGCGAATGGTCGGCGAACGTCGAAACCTACGATGTTCAATGGCAGCGCTGCGACAGCAGAGGCGAAAGATGCGTCGACCGGCCCACGGACAGAAGCGGTTTGTTCCCCAGCGCCGCTGATGTCGGCTCCACGCTGCGTGCGATCGTCACAGCGACCAACTGGGTCGGCAGCGGCGAAGCGACGAGCGCCCCGACCGCGGTCATCGAAGCTGCCGAACCGATCGCGCTCGTGACAGCTCCGAGAATTTCCGGTACCGCGGCGATCGACGAATCCGTCTCGGTCACCGAAGGCGAATGGAGAGGCGACCCAGAGATCACCTTCGCCTACCAGTGGCAGCGCTGCAACGAAAGAGGCACGTCCTGCACCGACATCGCCGGCGCCACGGACGCCGCCTACGACCCGACGCGGGCCGACATCAGCTCAACACTCGTCGCGGTCGTAACCGCCAGCAACGGAGCGGGCTCTGTGACGGTTGCTACCGACCCAACCTCGGTCGTCGTCAACCCCGGCAGAATCGCCAACGTCTTCCCCCCGGAACTCAGCCTCGAACCGCCAACCTTCGGTCTAGCCTTCACAAGCTCTCCCGGCGCCTGGACCGGCGGCCCTGACCTCAGACGCCAATGGCAGCGCTGCGACCCGCTGATCGAAGAACTCGAAGCCAGCTGCGTCGACATCGCGACCGCTCCGGACAGCCTCCAGTACACGCCCGAGGCAGCAGACGTCGGCTTCAGGCTGCGTCTGAAGGAGACCGGCACGGCCGGCAGCGAAAGAATTGTCGTCTACAGCGAACCGACCGCAGAAGTCGTCGCCCAGACCACCGAAGAAGGAGAAGGCAGCTACACCGGCCTGGCTGTCGTGGGCCAGACGATCACGATCTCCAGCGACGCCAGCTCGGACGCCGGCCTTCCGATCACGCAGACCTACACCTTCTACCGCGAAGAAACCATCGTGCAGGAAGGCGAAGACCCGAGCTACACCTTCACCGAAGGCGAAGAGTACGAATGGATAGAAGGCGTCATCAGAACGACGATCTGGCGCGCCGACAGAAGAGCCGTGATCGACACCACCGAAACGGAAATAGGCGACAGCGTTGAACCGATCCCGACAAACTGGCCCGGGGAATCGCCCACCTTCGAAGGGACTGCCGTCCAGGGCGCCACGTTGACCGCAGCGCCTGGTAGGTGGTATGGCGGCGGCGCATTCGAACTCGAATACGCCTATCAATGGCGCCGCTGCAATACGGAAGGCACCAGCTGTAGAGACATCGTCAGAGCGACCGAAGAAACCTACGTTCTCACCGCCGAAGACGCCGGCGCGACGATCCGCGTCGCTGTCGTCGCGAGCAACGGCCCGACCTCTGGAACCGCCGAATCGGCGGCCACGGCAACTATTGCCACCGCCGAACCGCTCAACAACACAGGGGCACCAGCGATCAGCGGGGAAGTCGTGGAGACCCGAAGTGTCGCAGTCAGCCCTGGTAGCTGGACAGGGGAACCCCTCAGCTACAGCTTTCAGTGGCAGAAATGCAATCCCGAAGGCGAAGAATGCGAAGACATCTCCGGGGCGACCGAAAGCCTACTCCAAGTCCCCACCTGGAGCTCGGGCAACACGCTGCGTGCGCGCGTCACGGCCAGTAACGGCTCAGGTCTCGTTACGGCTACCTCGACAATCACTGGGGAAATCGCCGCAGCGCCGGCACCTGTCAACACAAAGACCCCCCAGGTAACCATGCTTGGCTCCGCCGAAGTTGGAACCACGCTCATGACCGACGGTGGGACCTGGCAGAACACCACAGAGGACGAACTCTTCATCATCTGGCGCCGGTGCGACACCAGCGGCGCACACTGCGAGGACATCGAATCGCCGGCGTCCAGGTCTTACGATGTCGCCGAAGCTGACGTTGGGTCTCGCATCAAGGTCGAAGTGCTGGCGCGGAATCAGGAAGGTAAGCGTCACGCGAGCAGCGGATTGACGTCGGTGATTGCCAGATCGAGCGGAAGTCTTAGCGACAGGCTCATCTACACCGAGTCCGAACCACGAAGGACCCTCATGCTCGCCGATGCCGACGGAAGCGATCCGAGACCGGTCGATGTCTGTCACATCTGGGGCTGCTATTACCACGACGCCCGCATCTCTCCCAACGGAAAGCTGATAGCAGCTCTTAAGGCTGACTACTATAGCGAATTTGGTGGCGACCTACTCGTCACCATGCGTAGCGACGGAACACACGAGCGCATCCTCGCGAGAATGGAGAATAATCTCAGCTCTACGTTTGCCTGGACCCCTGACGGCACAGGGCTGATATATAACCGCCTGCGAGGCGACTACCCGAGGCAGCACCTCGAGCTCGAGCGGATCACCGCAGACGGTAGCAGTGCGAGGAACGTTCCTTCTATTGGAAAGAACCCACGAACCCCGACGTTCTCCGCCGACGGTACTCGTCTGATGTACACGTCCCAGTCCTCGAGCGGGCTACGGCAACTCGTCATTGCTGACCCAGACGGAAGCAATGCAAGAGTGGTCATTGCTGGGACAAGCAGATTGGACGTCCATGATCCGGTATTCACCCACGACGGTCAGCATGTCGTATTCGTCACCTCCCCTGCCACGTTTCCCTTCGGCGCACTCACCCCCAGGGAGCAGGAAGAATGGTACGCGGACAGTATTAATGATGCCAATGGATACAAGTCGGCGTACATCATGAACGCTGACGGCACCCACCTGACGCGCCTGACACCACCATACGCCAGGGACGGCGACCCAGTCTTCACTCATCCCGATCCGCTCGCGTCAGGGCGCATACAATTTGCGAGGCGCGATCGCTTTGTAGATTTTCGAAATGGGTATACGCTCTGGTCAGTCGCCACTGACGGAACCAATAGCCATACCGTGACGCAGATTGACGCGGAAGGTGGCTACAGCACTGGACCAAGGCCGGGCCCAAGGGTGCGCATCAGTAGTTTCAGTACCTTGAGCGCTGGCAGGCTTAGCCATGCTGACGAAATAACCGAATGGGTTCACAGGATCCCAGGTCTTGAACGGGTTACCGAGAAGCAGGTAGAATTTTGTGCTCCAGCGCTCACGAGCCGGGCTCGGGCCCGCCTTTGCTACGCATTTGGCGGCGACGTTAGACAGGCCACCCATGCCGCAGAACACTTTTTCTACGGCAGGGAGACCAATAGCGATGCTACGAAGGCCAACGCCTTCAAGCACATGTACTGGACGGCTCTGATGGCAAACAGCGCATACAACACCGACTCGGCGTCTCCGCAACTCGGCCTAGAATTCGCGAAGTTCCAGGAGTGGAACAACGACCTTGATCGGTATAACTACAAGCGTGAAGAAGCGCCGGGGGAGCGCCACCTGTCCCAAATGGATCTTCATAACGACTGGGCCGGCTACTACATGGCGATCCGACATCAGGATGACGATGAGGCGCTGCTGTGCCGCAAGACCATGGAACGCGTCATAGAAGAAAGCAGGCACGTGGACGGCAGTAAGCTCGATGCACCCTATATAATTGCTCCGAGAGTCGTCGTGTGGCTCCGGAACTTTGAAAGAAGACCCGATGGAAGCACGGGCGTCAGAGTCGATATAAATTCGAACTACGTCGGCGGCTGCCACTAAAGACAGCGGCCTCGGCGTGTCCAAGCGCTACAGCCCGGCGATGTCCGCGTAGATCGCGGCGTGATCAGAGGCGGCCTCCTCGGGTCTGGTGATCGTCGGGTAATGCTCGAAGAGGGTGCCGTTCTTTCCGCCCCAGACGCCTTTGCGGAAGATGCGCCGCCGGTCACGTTCTCGAACAGCGCCGGCGAGCGCAGCAGGTAGTCGATCTTGTTGCTTCTGTAGCCGTGCCGTAGGTGCCGGGCCGGCCGTCGGAGACGAATGCAGGGTGCTCGGTGATGTCGCGCAGGTCGGTTCTGGCGAGCAGCGGCACGAGCGGAGCTGAGTCTGGCGTATCGTTGAAGTCGCCGACGACCACGACGTTGTCCTGGCCTTCTCTGCGCAGGCGCCGGTAGATCTCAGCCACACGTCTCGCCTGTCGTTCGCGCTTGGCGTTCGCGCTTGGCGGTCGATGCTCTCTGCGTGCCATAGCCCTTGCTCTTGAAGTGATTCACGAGCACGACGAGCCCACCACCGGCGGGGTCGCGATCGTGTACTCGGGGCAATCGCGGCTGAAGACCTCCCCGGTTCTGTCCGTGGCGTCGACGTGAAAGCGGATCCCGACGATGTCGTAGCCCTTTCTCGTGAGCAGGCCGACGTCGATGCCGCGATCGTCGATGCCGTCGATCAGCATCACGTGCTCGAACGGACTTGCGTCGACGGCGCGCAGCATGATCGAGGAGAAGTCGCGCAGCGCGATACGGTCATCGGCCTCGACGACCCGCCTGCACGTGTGCGTCGAGATCGCGCATGACCATCGCCGTGTGACGCGTCGCGAGCTCGTTGACCGGCTCCATCTCAAGCTCCACCCAGCAGGCGCCGCGGCTCGGGTGAGTGCGCCCGTGCCGAGCAACCCTGAGAGCGGCGGGACGCTTTCACGGCTGCGGCTGGAGCGACCCGGACCCACACAGCGGTCTCGCGCCCGGCAAGCGGAGATGAGGGGCGGTACCCTCCGCTTTCGCGGAGAGCGCCGCCCCGTTCGTCCTAGGCCCTCTGCGCTAAGGCAGCTAGCCGATCCCTTGTCTGTTCCACTGCTGGTTGCCGCCCCACCAGCATCCCCACTGTCCGATCCGGGCGCCATTCCCGGTGGCCTGCCCGAGCACGTCTGCGCACTTGCCAGAGTGTTGGGCCATCAGCGCTATGTACGGCCACTGGTTTTCGATCGGGATGATGTCCCACAGCTGATTTGCCTGACCGGCGCCGAGGCAGTCCCACTCCTGCAGGTACGCCCCGTCGGCTGTGCTTACACCGGTGACGTCGACGCACTTGCCCGTTGAGTTGATCTTCAGTAGGAAGATCTGGTCTCCTGCTTCGATGGGCACGAACGTGAACACCTGCCCGTCTCCGGGATTCGGCGAGCCGCTGCAGTCCCACAGGATCATGGCTGTGCCATTGGCACCGTTGTTCCCCGAGAGGCTCATGCACCGGCCGGACTGGCGGCCTATCAGCCGGTAGCCGGTTCCGATGTCGAAGTTGACGTAGGGCGACTCCGAGTACGCATAGTCGCCCTGTGCCGGGAACGTGGCTCTGACGCGCCACTGCCCGGGGCCAGCTTCGCGGTGGTTGATGTCGTAACCGCCGTTGACGAGCGTGGGCGTCGCCGTGTTCATGACCTGCCAGGATGAGCCGTTCCACTTCTCGAATCTGATGTAGGCCGTGCCGCTCGCCGGCGCCCCGTTCGTTAGCTGCACGTTGCCATGCACGCTCACGAAGCCCACCGGAGATCCGTTGTATTCGCTGTCCTTTGTCAGGTATGCGTTCGTAGCGACAGGTTGGATATCGAAGTACCGGTACTCCGACTCGGAGTATTCGTATTCGCCCTGATCCTGGAAGACAGCCCGCATGCGCCAGCTCCCGACACCGACAGGATGGTTCCTGACCTCCCAGTAGCCGTTGGCGTCAAGCGTCTTCACAACTGTGTGTTCTTCGAGCGTTCTCCAGTTGCCGTTTTCTAGCTTCTGGAAGTTGATCCGTACCGTCCCACTGACTGGAGCGCCGTTACTGGCGCGCAGGACGTGACCGTGGGCGCTGGCTGTCCCAGGCGCACCATTCTGGGCACCCTCAAATTCAATGTATGCCCTCGTGGGTATCAGCGTGACCGCGAATTCTTTGTATGGTGATTCGGCTCTTGCATAGTGCCACTGCTCGTTGAACACAGCACGCACTCGCCACTCGCCCTTGCCCACGGCCCTGTTGAGGACCTCGTAGTAGCCGTTGGCGTCAAGCGTCTTCTGAACCGTTTGTTCTTCGAGAGTCTCCCAGCTGCCTTCTCTTAGCTTCTGGAAGTTGATGTTGACTACGCCTCTTGCGGGGGTGCCATTTGTGACTAGCACGCGTCCGTGGAGACTTACCGCTCCCGGGGTGCCGTTCCTTATTGTGTCCAATTCGATGAATGCCTCGGTCGGGACCCGGTCATTGCAGCCGATGCTTTCCGGATCAACGCCATCGCGCTCGGCACCTGGGTCTGGGTCAGCACCGCATTCGATCAATCTGTCGGCGGCGCCATCTTGGGCGTGGAGGTCGTCCCAACCATTGCCGCCGTAGAGCGCGTCGATCCCGTTGTAGCCCCATACGCTGTCTTCGCCATCTTGGCCTTTGACTATGTCGTTGCCGTCCTGGCCGTAGAGCCTGTCGTTGCCGGCACGACCCCAGATCGTGTTCGCCGCTGCATCCCCGTACAGGGTGTCAGCCACGTTCGTGCCCTCGAGCGTCTCGGCACCACCGAGGATTGAACTCGGCCAGCATTCCGCTGGGAACGACATGGCAAACGCATACCCTTCAGCAACGCTCGCATAGACGCCAGTCGTGACGCCGTTGACTGTGGTTTGGCGTGCGAAACCGATGACGTCGTTGTCGGCTCCACCAGTGAGACTATGCCCGGCACAGGCGTTGTCGGTCACCAACTGGTCGTCGCCTGCCCCGCCATCAAGCGTGTCAGCGCCGCTGGTACCTGAGGGGTCGCCCTCGCTGATGAGCGCATCGCGGCCGCTACCACCGGTCAGCCTGTCTGCCCCGCCCTCGCCAGTGAAGAGGACCTCTTCTCCGGAGCCTCCGAGCAATATGTCGCTGCCTACCCCGCCGTTTACGTCGATGCTGCCCGGCCCGTTGAGCAGTCCGTCTCCGGTTCTGAGGGTGTCGGTCCCTTGGTCCCCAGAGACCACGACATACTGAGCAGCCGCAAGATTGCAGTTAACGGTGGTTTCACCGGAATTCGCGCAGCTTCCGGCGAAGCTGAGTCTCGCGCTTGCGGTGACGCGCAACTGGGATGCCGATTCGGGGGGTCGCGTGACCGTCAGCGTGTCGTTCACGGCGCCCTCGGCACCGAGGACGATCACCCCAGGATCCCGTGGCCGGTTTTCGAATATGACCACGGCGTTGCTCGGGCGATGAGTGCCCTGCCCATCAACGCACGTGGTTGGCGCACCGTCGTTCGTGCAGGTGTCGGAGCCTGCGTCGCCCCACATCCCGTCGTTGCCGCCTCTTCCGTTCAGGACGTCGTCGCCGTACCCGCCGCTCATCGGACTGGCGCCGGTGGGCGAGCCGGTGATCGTGTCGTCGTAGGCCGAGCCAATGACGGTGTCCATCTGCCTCAATAGATCGACGACCCCGCCAGCATCGGCCGTCCCCGCGCCGAGATCGACTCTCACGCCCGCGACGCCATTGGTGGGCGTCACGTCGGCGAAGCTCGCCGTGTCGGTCCCGCTCACGCCACCCCAGAACTCGTCCCTGTTGGTGCCGCCGCGGAGCCAATCGTTCCCGGAACCACCGTCGAGCTCGTCCGTTCCGTGCCCCCCGATGAGGACGTCGTCGCCGCCGCCGCCGTAGATATCGTCATCGAGCAGGCCGCCTATGATGATGTTCGGCCCGGGGCCCCCACAGATCTGATCGCCGGCGGCAGTGCCGTAGATCACTGGTTCGTTGCTCGTGATCAGATTCATGCCCTCTGGCACTGGGGGACAGCTGTCGTCGGTGCCGAATGCCGACGCAGAGCCGGACAGCATGAGGACGAGGAGCGCCGTCGACAGCGCTGCAAGTATCGCGCGACCATGCGCGCGTCTCGTCCGAGTGCGCACCGATGGTGGTGCACGTTCTGGCCTTAGCTGATGCTTGAGCATGCTTCCTCCCTTATGGCTGTTGCTACATCAGTAGGCAACGGGTAAGCAGGCCCTAGCTCGCCGACGCCAGCGCATCAACGCCGTGCCAGCACCCTGCACCCTATTTGCCCTATCCCCCGTCTGGCGGGGACCCTATCTACGCGACGAGTTCCCATGCGAAAAGTTACGACTCCTGGCGCGTGCGAAGCTCCCCATCGAACCGTGTTCCGGCCCTTCGGACAATCTCTGGGCGGAAGTACTCAGGCAAGCGACAGAAACTGTATGGACGCGGACTACTCATTCGGATGCTCCGCTCTCGCCATGGCTCGGTCGCAGGCTTCAAGTGCGAGCGCAGCGGACACGCGGTCGGGAAGGCGTCGCAAGCCTCGACCCATCGCGTCCGTGGCCCCGCGGCCACTGAATGCCGACAGGAAGGCATCGAGGGGACGAGACCCGTGCCGATGCCCTTGGAGGAGGCTGCCCGGATCAGCCGGCCAGAGCCCGAGCCGGACCGGACGCTTCCTGCTGTGGAGATCACGCGGCCCGCACACGTCAGTCTGTGCTTTCACCTCATGACCGCTGTGGTCGGGAGATTTGTCACAAAGCGGTCTAGTTTTTCCGCAGTCCCCCGCCCTACGGTCCGGCCGACAACCCGTTGCGCGAGAGCGCCCGACCGTAGGAGACACCGATGGCAGAGCCCGAGGAGCGAGCGCTTCGTACCTCCCCCATTCACTTCGCGACGGCTGTCCGTCAGGCACGCCGTCGGCGCGGCATTGGCCGTGGGCAGCTCGCGCTCGACTGCGGCCTCAGGCGCCGTGAGATCGTCGAGATCGAGAAGCGTCGCTTCCCGCCGACCGCAGCGCTGCTGGCCCAGCTCACCATCGGCCTCGGCGCAGACCTTGTGCTGTTGATCCTCCATGAGGAGCACCTGGCCGAGATGGGCGGCCCGAACAACTTCCTCTACGACTACGAGCTGCCGCCCAAGCCGCGGCACGTCCGGTTCCATCGGTTGCGCAGACGGGTGCGCCACCACGTCATGACGCGGAGATTTGTTGCGAAGCGCGTGTGCGCTTCCACACCGGCCCGCGTACTGTGGCGGTAGACAACATAGATCGGCCCGACGGGTGGTTGCACACCCGCCGGGCCATGCACAGGAGCAGGTACCTCCCATGCCCAGACAGCCTAACCCGCAGGTGCGGCATTCGCCTGCGCACGAGTCCCTCGGCAGAGCGATCCGAGAGCTCCGCGCACGCTTCGGCCTCTCCCAGGAAGAGCTTGGCTTCCAGAGCGGCCTGCACCGCAACTACATCGGCGCGATCGAGCGCGGCGAGATCAACCCGACGTTCCGCGTCCTGCTCAAGCTCGAGCGCGGGCTGCCAATGCCGCTCTCGGAGATCATCGGCCTCTGCGAGTTGCGGCTGCATCAGACCTCCAGCGCCCGCCGGAACGCAACCGTGGGATCGCACGCTGCGCACGTCGGCAGACCGACCCGGAGCGCCGGCAGCTTGCGCGCTGACAGAAGGTCACGGCCATGAGGTCACTCTGCATCTCCCGCCATCACGACTGCCGCCCCAGTCGCGATGCGCCTCGTCTGCGCTTGGTTCCACGGCGCGACGTCGACATCCTCGGCCAAGCCCGCCCACAGCACACCTTGGTCGCGATCGACACCGCACTGCACGACGAAGGGTTCGGACTGATCGGCCCCGACCTCGACGGCTACGCCCACCGCTACCGACGCGACGGACTCATCGTCGACGTGCTCGCACCAGACGGCATCAAGCCCCCAGCACGCGTCGAAAGAAAGTGGCCGTGCATCTCCCGAGTCGTCCCCGGTGACGGGTAGAGTCGAGACCGTGACCGTGAGTCTTCCAGCCATCCCGACCGAGGTCGCCGTCAAGCGCAGCGACCCACTCTACAACGCTCACGCCTACCTCACGAAGGTCCCGGTGAGCGCGATTGAGCCGTTCATCGAGGCGTTTACGCAGCCAGGAGATGTTGTGCTCGACATGTACGGCGGCTCTGGGATGACCGGGGTCACGGCGATGATGCTCGGCCGACACGGTGAGGTCCGTGACATCAGCGTGCTCGGCAGGCACATCGGAACGAACTACGTCAATCTGGTTGACGAGGCTGCGTTTCGTGCTGGCGCCCAACGCGTCGTTTCGCTCGCTCGCTCCCGCGTTGGCGACGTATACTCGACCCCGTGTCGGCGATGCGAGCGGGATGGTGAGCTGTCGCGCACCGTTTGGAGCTTTGTGTACGCGTGCGACGCCTGCGGAGCAGAGGTCAATTACTACAAGGCGTTCGAGGCATCCGGGTGGAGGAAGTCAGCGATGAAGTGCCCGAACTGCGAGTCGGTTTTTCGTACGCGTGGCGCTCGCCGTCTGACCGAAACGCAGATACTCGACACGATTTCTTGCAAATGCTCATCGACGCTCCTGGATCAGGAACATACGACTCCGCGGTACTCCTCGAATATCGGAGATGCCCCCGTTCCGGACCTTGAGATCGGAGTCGACCGTCAGATGTTTCAGGCGTCAGCGCTTGCGAAGCATGGTCTCGTTACGACTTCGAGTTTCTTTTCTCCGCGCAATCTTGCGGTTCTCGCGGCGCTCCGTAGAGCAATCGGAGAGGTTGAAGAAGAGTCGATTCGAGCGAAGCTTCTTTTCGCATTCACGGCCATCCTCGCCCGCGCGTCTAAGCGCTACCAGTGGCACCCCAAGCGTCCGCTCAATGCCTCGAACCAGAACTACTATGTGGCGCCGGTCTTTTACGAGTGGAACGTCTATGCGCTGTTCGAGCGCAAGGTGTCGGCGGCTGTGCGCGCCGACGACTACTTGCGGACTCAAGCTGGTCGGCTCGGGTGCCCGGGACTCGGCTCGGTCAACTATGTGCTTGGCTCGGCAAACGCTGTTGACCTGCCAGACGAGAGCGTCGACTATGTTTTCACAGACCCGCCGTTCGGCAGCAACATCTTCTACAGCGACATGAACCTCTTCCAGGAGGCGTGGCTCGGCGAAGTCACAGATCACGGCAATGAAGCAGTCGTCGATCGGTCGGGCAATGGCTCCAAGCGTCGCACCACTGAGCGCTACGAACGGCTCATCACGGAATCCCTGAAGGAGGCCCACCGCGTCCTCGTACCCGAGGGATGGCTTTCGCTCGTCTTCTCGAACTCGACCGGCGCGATGTGGGCGCTCGTCCAACGCGCAGTGAGCGCCGCAGGATTCAGCCTCCAGGAGATCTCGACCCTCGATAAGGGGCAGCGGTCGACCAAGGGACTTGCGAGTGGATTCGAGAACGTCGTGACCGTGGACCTCATCCTGTCGATGCGCAAGGCCCCCAAGGGTTCACTGGGTGCCATCACTCAGCCACCGCAGGACGCGCTGGATCTCGCCGTAGATGACGTGTTGAGCACCACCCGGAACCCGAGTCCGAGTCATGTCTACGTGGGGGTGATTCGCTACTTCCTGCGTCGCAGATGGGACGTGACCGATCTCGACATCGAAGGGATCGGATCAGCGTTGCGGCATCGTGGCTACGACGTGGACGCGCGCACCGGGCGACTGCTGCCCGCAGTGGCCGTCGAACTCGCGAGCTAGCCCTAGTAGCGCCATGTAGAGGTGTAGATCGCCGCGGCGCCGTGCAACATGTCCTGCGCGGGGGGAAGGACTCTGGCCCAGATGCGCAGAACTGCGCGTTGTGGAAATCGACTTCTCCGATCCGCACCGCGGTGCCGCGCTCAAGAAGGCCGCTGCCCTCATCACCCAGGCGTACGAGATTCTTGCTGAGGAAGTCGGGGCGCCTAATCCCAGCGACAACGCCTTCCTGCGTGAGGCGATGGTGTGCGCCGAGACGAAAGTCATCTGGCAAGGCGACCGCGGTGGTGTGGACGCACTCGACCCGCACACCGGCGAAGAAGTGGAGATCAAGAGCACGAAGCTCACGGGGGATCGCGACGCGATCCAGTTCCCTACTAGTCGCGCCATCTCGCCCACGGTCATCGCGCGGTTTCGGGCCGCCGGCTACTGGCTCTTTGCCGTCTTCGATAACTACAGCAATCTCGTGGTCCTCTATCGCGTCGAACATGCCGACATGGCGGCGAAGATCGACGTGCTCGAAGACAAGATGCGCGGGCGAGCGACGCGCGGCGAGCCACTGGAGAACAACCCGAAGACCACACTCAACTCGATCCGAGCCTCGTGCAGAGTGCTCTATGCGAGCCCAGACTTCGAGGAATACCAGCTCGCGCCCGGGCGCTGGTGCATCCGTCGCCGGCAAGCCGACGCGTTGAGGTTGATGTAGTTGCCTGGCGGCCCCGCGTAGGGCCTCCGAGGAGCAATCCATCCCAACCTCCCCCCATGTCGCGTCCTCCCCGGCGGCGTGTGCGGTCGATCGACCTGTCCGTGTGCGGTTCGTGTGGACAACGCCGCGATGACGCTCCTCATCGGGTTTCAGTTACGTCGGGCCGGAAGACGCGAAACCCCCCATGAGCCCGCCAGATTCGCAGTGCCCAGGAGTCCTCCGGAGTCTCTCAGATTTCTCCGTGCCTTCTATCGGGGAGACAGGACAGGAGCCCGTCCCACGGGCGATCTCGGGGTGCGTGCGACGATGTGTGGGGCTGAACAAGTCGCTCAGTCCACCTGGCCGGAGCCTAGGCACAGGCACGCCCGAGGCGCCCGCATGCGCTCGCGTGGATGGCGACTACGCAGCGATCGACACCGCCACACTCGCGATCCAGCGGAAGCGAAGCTCAGCGTCCGCAGGCACGCCTCGCGCATAAGGGCGAACCCAGGTCTCTTGTGGCCTGAGATCGATGCCAACCTCCGCGGCCGCCCGCTTGGCCGAATCGCTGGCGCTGCGCCTTTCGGACAGCTGACGCCGATGCCCCGCGACGTAGCAGGCAAGAACCTGGAGTGTCGCACCCGACGGCTCAAGCACCGCCGAAGAGAACTCCAAGCTCCGGCGCCGAACCGACCGGGGCTCCGCGCGCGATGCTCCTCTGTCCGGGCCTCCCATGCCCCTAACCGGCCGTCTCGATGTGACCCGCTCCGAGCGCGGAGACCGCGAAGAAACGAGCTCGGCATCACATGTCAGCTGTGCAAACGCGATGAGAGCGTGCCCCCATGCACTCGCCAGCTCCGCCGGAGCCACGCTCGGCGAACAGACGATCGCCAACGGATCAGACGGCGTCCGCAGCCGCAATGCTGCTTTGACTGGACTCCGGCCAGAGCCGATGTACTCGAACGGCAACTCGACCGGCCCTCGCCGATTGCAGATCGGCTCAAATCGGATGCGAAAGTCCGGTCCCTCGATCTCCACGGGTCGATCGAAGTGGAGGGACCGATCGGTGCGAATCCGTGCACTTGCTGCCAACACCTCAGCGCGGAAAAGCCCCAACGGCGGGGGGAACTCAGTGACGACCTGTTCTTGGACGGCGTTCGGATCGGTGACCGTATCCTCGCGCACCACATGAAGCCCGAGCTGCCGCCGACGCTGTACGACCAACAGCTCGCGCAGCCGACCCCAATGCGGGCCATCAGCCGTGAACTCGCCAGGGATCGGGTCGCCCACACGCAGCCGAGCACCGGTGGCCTGCACCACCGCACGCCAGCCATCCCGATCGAGGACGATGCCGTCTCCTCCCCGCGCGATGTCCAGGTCGAGGTCTGACGCATCGAAGTAATCGTGCACCGCGGCCAACAGCACCTCCGGCGCGTGCTCCATGACAAGCTGGTCGATCAACTCGTTCCATGACATGCGCGAAGCCAACCGCCGTCGTTCAAGATGAGCGTCGTTGAAGCGCGTCACGCCCACTGACGCCAGCACGGCTCGAGCCCGGACCGCACCAGGATCGACGGTCTGTGTAGATCGCTCAAGCCGCGACGACAGCACATACTTCCCCGCCTTCAGCTGGCTCCGCCTCTTTTTGCGCCGCTTGCTCCCGTTCGACATCTCTGCTTCCTTTCCCGCGGGGGTGCCCTGACCGGTCCCCCACCGGCGATCAACCGTTTGACTCTAAAGCTGCAATCGGCGGAACCCTCGTTGGCGCCGATCTAGCAGTGGAGCGGCGACTCTTGCGCTGCTCGCGGTGATGGATCTCTCCGACGGGCTCCGCACCTCGACTGCATGCGTGGTGGCGGAGCTGAAACGCCGCCGGAGAGGTGACGCCTGTTTCCTCGTCGCAGGACGGCCGGCCCCTCGGCGACCCGCGGCGCCGGCCGTCGCCACGCTGCAATAGGCCCACATTGGGCCCACGGATCGTCTCGAAAACGGCGAAAGCCCCGGCGGACCGGGGCTTTCTGGAGGTGGAGAGAACTTGGTGTCGCGCAAACCACGAGATCGTCGTTGCACCGCGGATTGGCGTGCTCGAAGCCAGCGCATCGAAGGTACCAACCTAGATTCGCGGAACCGCGACGCCGTTCCCGCAGCGACTCGATACTGGTGTCGTGAGCGGCGGGAGGCAGCGGTTCAAGAGAGCTGGCCGGCGCGTCCGTTCCCGAGGCTGGACGAGAGGACGTCGCGTACGCGTTCGATCAATCGGCGACCACGCGATCGTCATCACCCGGCGTTTGGCACGACTGGTTGCTGGCACCGACCGTCGCCGCATGGCGCTCGTCGCCGCTTCCTTCATCGCCTTTTCGATCTGGGTCGGAGACCGCATCCTCCCGGAGCATCCGGCGCCTCAGTCCCCGCCGTCGCTCATCAAGGCGATGCCGCCCGCGCGCGCAATCCACAAGCCAAAGGACGGATACGTGCTCGGCATCACTTTGTCGGTCAAAGATTGCGACGCGCCGGTCACGGGCAGTGCGATTGTCGTCCTACCCCGAGAATTCTTCAGAGTCGAGCGGGAATGGGGCCTGGGCCGACCTGCGAGAGCGCTGTTCGGGCTGGCGTTCAGCGATCCAACGGTGACCGTGACCGGGACGGCGGCAGACGACGACTTTGGTTCTGTCCCCTCCTGGAGTTGGACCTTTGACGACCGGTACCACGCAAATGCAACAGGACGTGTCGCCATTGCGCGGTTCGATGGCTGGAACGAGGATCACTCAGCGCTCCATGTCGGGTTCGTTGCCCACTGGTTGCATCCGCGTGGATACCGCAGTTGCTGGTTGTCACTGCCAGAGTTGGTCAGTTCCAATCTCTCGATCTTCGGGACGAACGCGAGCAACAGCGTTGAGGAGCGGCTTGGGCGACGTAGTAGAGCCACGCCCTTGATGGAGGGCGAGTTTAGCTCCGGCTATGAGATCCGTTACAGCTCGGGTCAGGTGGTCTCGGGCAGTGACAAACAGATCAACCAGTATGCGGATGCGAGCACGCCGCCCGCGCTTGGAACAGTCGCCCTCGACACCAAGCTCTCGATCATCGCGGGCGACTCCCAAGGAGCGCCGCCTAGCGTCGGCACGCCCATATGGTCGTGTCAGGATGAGGCTGACACGACGGGATCGGGCTTCCTCGGCCAGGACGTCGATGGGGCTTTTCGGTGGAACGCCACGTCAGGACTCGAGGACTACCTGCCGTCGACCGGCACGCATGGATGCGGAGCCTGGGTAGCGCTGGAGGAGGCGGGAGCTCGAACGGACCGCGACGTCTGGCTCTTGCTGCTCGGCGCGAGCCTTTCAGCCGGCGTTGCCCTGCTCATCGAGTTGGTGATAGGCCGTACGCGCAGCCGCCCCCGGCAGGCCTGAAGTCGTCGAACGCACTAGCAACGCCGTTGTGATGGAGGGGACGAACGGCCGTGCTCGTTCCTGCCGGTGCGCCAGAACGGGCTCATGGCGCGCCGTTTGTCGTGACGCCGATCGATCAGCTCTGTCGCTGCGGCGTTCGCGCCGCAGTTCTGTGGGGGGAACACTCAGCGAGGCACACGCTGTGTGCTGCGATTGCGCAAGTGTGATCCCGCGACGGTCGGGTGCTCACGTCGGGTCGCAAGCGAGCGCGATGTTGTGGACCTCGCCGAGGTTCACGATGACGCCTTCGCCGACAGCTTCGGGTCCGGCGACCCATCTCCCATTCACCAGCCAAGCCGGGTGGGTCAGATAGAGCTCGTGGACGCCGTCCTCGGCGAGGCCGGGGCCGATGCGCGGGGTGCCAGAGAGCTTTCGCCCGTCCTTGAACTCAACGGTTACGGGCACCTCGTCCGAGAGGCGCAGCAGCGTCTGAGCATAGATCGAGCCCTCGGGCTGGTTGCTGAGCTTGATCTTGCTCAGAAGATTCCGCGTCCGGTTCGCACCGCGGACGAGCGCCGCGAGGTAGCCGACCAGGAAAGCAGGCACCAGCAGCACCGTCACGTAGCCGATCCGCGTGGGACTGCCCTCGCCTGCGACAAGATTCGCGACGGCGACGAATGGAAGGCTCGTGACGACGCTGAGGATCAGGACCTCTGCGGCGGGCCGGTCGCGCGAAGGGAAGCGTGCGCGATAGCCGACCCGAGCAATGAATCCCGGCGCTACGAACGTGACGATTCGCCCAACACCGTCCGCGGTGAGGACGAGATCGGGCATCGCTTGTCTACTTCTCCGACTTCGGAGGGGCCGGAGGCGGCGTAGGGGAGCCTGTGGGTCGACTGTCCATCGTGGGCGGCGCGGTCGGCTTCATCCAGCCGCTCTTGATGGTGGACTCCGATTGCGGTCGGGCGCTCTGGTCTGCTGCCGGCCTGGACTTCTCGCTCATGGCTTCTCCTTGTTCTCGGAAGTGGGTGGAGGCGACGGTGGCGGCGGAGCGGGCTTGGGTGGGGAGCCAACGATGCGCATTGCCTCGGGCGGCGTCGTGGTCGCCTTCAGCCAGCTCTCGCGGATGGCCAGGTCGTCGGGATGGCTGGCAGACTCGCCCCGGTGCTGGTCGTCGTGTTCGGTCACGCCGTAAACCCCCAATAGATGGGCAACAGAAAAACGGTAGACGGAGTATCGGACGGAACGTCAGCGCGGCCGATGGGCGGCGCGCGCACTGGGCCCAGGTCCGGTCAAGGGCCCGACGCCCTCCGGATACGAGACGATCTCGTACACCGCGCATGGGCTACCGAGCGGAGCCCGCTCGACCTCGGCTGCCTCGCGAGTCGCGTGCCGACTGAGAGCCGTCAAGTGGATGACGTCGCGAGAGGACGAGTCCCTCCGACATACGAGGTAGTCGTGCGTCCTGCGCATTGCTCCAGGATACGCGCTACGGAATCCTGTCGAGCAGTTGCCGGGGGTGGGAGGCGACCGTCGGCGATCTTCACGACAACGGGATGCGGAGGTCGCGGTGTCGCGTTCGGCCGGCCCGAGCTCTTCGTCGATCGAGGTTGCACGCAAGACCAGCGTCGCCTCTGCGACGGTGGACTTGAGATCCGCGGGCGAGTCTGGTCTAGATGTCTGCCGACAACGCAAATAGGTGGCCCCGGCGACGCGGTGAACGTCCCGGGGCCTGGCACCGAAGGAGGCCCTTCGATGCGGGAATACCGTATCTGTGTGGTGCGGCGGTCGTCTATCGCGGCCGTCGAGATCGTGCGTGGGGAGCTGGTGCGTCTCGTCCGGTGGGCGCGATGAGCGCCGTGGCGACGCCGAAGGCGCGCAAGCAGTCCGACGCGCATGTCGCGTTGGGTCGCGCGGTGCGTGAGCTGCGCGCGCGGCGGGGCTTCAGTCAGGAGGAGCTGGGCTTCTGCTCGCGCCTGCATCGCAACTACGTGGGTGCGATCGAGCGTGGGGAGATCAACCCGACGTTCCGGATCCTGATCTCGCTCTCGCGCGGCTTGGCGGTGCCGCTCTCTGAGCTGCTGCTCGTCTTCGAGCGTCAGCTCGTCGCGCTGCCGTCGCGGGACGGCGAGGAGGTGCTGACAGGTGGCTGACACGGTGCTGACAGGCGGTCAGGGCGTGTGGGGTCGGTGTACCGCGGAGGGGGTCGGATCGGCCTTTCTGTTGTGGAAGTCGACTGCGCCGGTCGCTGACACGTATGGAGAGAGATTCGCTTGGATTGGAACGTCCGCAGGTGGTGGTGATGAGCGAGGGGCAGGAGCGCGAAGCGGCGCACCTGCTCGCGCTTGTCCTCACCCACAACATGCCGGATCGCCGGCGCCGATCGCCCGGCGCTATGCCCGGCCGTTTGGGCGGCGGTATGCCCGTCACGACACGCCCACCCGCGAGGCGGCGGGATCGCCGTCGTGGCGGTGGATCGGGCCGGTCGGTGAAGGCCGACATAGGTGGTCCTGCATGAGTTCTTCTACTTCCAGTAGGCGGCAGGGCCGGGTGACGGCCGATCGGTTGACGGAGCTGGCGAACCATCTGACCGACCGTGATCGGGAGATCGCGCTCGCGCTCCACGAGCACCGGATCCTCACGTCGAGCCAGCTCACGCTGTTGTTCTTCTCGGGTCGTCGTCGTGCGATGGATCGGCTGCTGTTCCTCTACCGCCAGCGGGTGCTGGATCGCTTCTATCCACCACGCCCGTTCGCGCTTGGCAAGCCGCAGGCGCATTGGCTGCTGGATGAGGCCGGCGCGCACATTGCCGCGGCGTGCCTGGGCATGGACCGCAGAGCACTCCCGTGGAGACAGCGGGACAACTGGAGCACGCATCCACAGCTCGCCCACCAACTGGAGGTCAACACGTTCGTCACCGACCTGATCGCGGCGACGCTCCCGCACCCGGCGCTGGGCGTCGCCGAGTGGTGGGGGTCAGGCAGCGCGAAGGAGCAGATGCCGGATGGCGTCGCGCTGATGCCCGACGCCGGGATCCTCGTTTCGACGCCCACCGGGTTGCTCGCCGGTTTGATGGAGTGGGATCGCGGCACCGAGTCGGGGTCGGTGCTGGAGCACAAGCTGCGCATGTACAGCAAGGCCTCCGGCCGCAGCGGCTGGCGCTCCTGTGTGCTGTTCGTCGTTCCCGGCACGCGACGCGCGCGAACGCTGGAGGATGCGATGTCGCGGGTGGGTTCCTCGCAGTACGGCGAGGAGTGGCCGGTGTTCGTCGCAACCGTGCCGGAGTTGCGCGAGTTCGGACCGCTCGGCCCGATCTGGCAGCCGCTCGGCGAGCACCGCATGCCGTTGCGGCTGGAGGCGCTGCCTGTCTCCGGGTTCAAAGCGGATAACCCTGCGGACGCGCTCGGGCGCCGCTGGCGCAAGGACCGACCCGGGTTCTGGCATGCGCTCTCGCCGCTCGGCGCGCCCGCGCCCGCCGAGGAGGGAGGGCGATGACGCGCGTCTGCCTCTACACCCGCATCTCAACGGATGAGGAGAACCAGCCGACCTCGCTGCACTCGCAGAAGGATCGACTGGAGGCGTTCTGTTCCTCGCAGGAGGACTGGCGCGTGGTGGCGCACTACGAGGATCGCGCTACCGGCACGAAGCTCGACCGGCCTGGCCTCCAAGCCGCCCTGGATCTCGCGCGGCGTGGCGGCGCGGATCTGCTGCTCGTCTACCGCGTCGACCGCCTCTCCCGAAAGGTGCGCCAGCTCGCGCAGCTCGCCGAGGAGCTGGACCGCGTCAACGTCGTGCTGCGGTCGGCGACCGAGCCATTCGACACGGGATCAGCGGCCGGTCGGATGATGCTGCAGATGCTCGGCGTCTTCGCCGAGTTCGAGCACGCGACGATCGTGGATCGCATCACCGCGGGCATCGAGCGTCGTGCGAAACAGGGCTACTGGCCCAACGGCCGCGTCCCCTACGGCTACCGCCGCAATGACGCCAAGGAACTCGTGGAGGAGGAGCGGGAGGCGCCGATCGTGCGGCGCATCTTCGACCTCTACACCGCCGGCCGCCACGGCGCCGTCTCGATCGCCCGCCTGCTCGACACCGAGCAGGCGCCGGCGCGCAGCGGGCAGGGATGGCAGCCCGCCGTGGTGCTGCTGATCCTGCGCAACGAGGCATACATCGGCCGCGTCCACTGGCGCGGCCAGACCTTCGACGGCAAACACACCGGCCTCGTGGATCCCGAGACCTTCGAGCGCGCGCAGAAGCTGCTCAAGGAGCGCGGCGAGGACTGCGCCCAGCGCGTCGGACAACGCAGCGACTTCCTCCTGTCGGGCCTGCTGCGCTGCGGGCACTGCCGCCGCGCCTATGTCGGCATGTCCGCCAGAGGCAACGGCGGCCTCTACCACTACTACGCATGCTCAGGCCGACAGAAACGCGGACCCAAAGCCTGCGACGGCGACCGCATCCCACGCGACAGACTGGAGGACGCCGTCATCGAACAGCTCGCCGGCATCTACCGCGACGGCCACCTCATCCGCCAAGCGATCGAGCAAGCCACCGAAGGCGAACAGGACGAGCGGGCGGCGCTCGAAGACCGACGCGCCGCAGTCGCCGCTGAGATCAAGCGCGCCGAGCGCGCGATCGACCGCTACCTCGACGCCTTCGAGAACGGCGACCTCGACGCCAAACGCTTCCAAAGCCGCATGGACGCCCTCCAGACCAAGCTCGACGGCCTCCGCGACCAAGACCACCAACTCGCGCACCAGCTCGCCGCAGAAGCCCCGCGCGCGCCCGATGCCGCCGAGCTGCACGCCACCGCGAACGCGCTGGAGGACGCCATCCGCCAAGGCAACCCGGAGCACACCAAAGCGCTCCTGCGCATCCTCATCGCCGAGCTGCGCGTCAACTCCCGCGCCGAGATCCTTCCCACCTACCGGGTCGTCGCGCCAATGGTTTGCGCGACGACCAGTTCAGTGGGCGATACTGGGCTCGAACCAGTGACTCTCCGTCACGGAACGTCGGCGGTTATGCAGCCGCACCAAGGACCTCGTCGAGATAGCTCGTGCCAGTGTCGGCGTCTTCTGCCTTCGTCTGGTGGTGGATGTACCGCATCGTCGTTCTCAGGTCTTTGTGGCCGGCGTACTCCTTGACCTTCGTGACGGACCAGGCGTTGACCGCCCAGGTGCAGTAGCCATGCCGGAGATCGTGCACCCGCATCGGGATCTGAAGGTTGCCACGGGCGTCCGTCTCCTCTCGGCGCTGTCCGAATCCCGCACGCGCGAGTGCGGCGTAGAAGACAGCGCGGAGCTTGTCGTCGCTCAGCCGTCCCCCGAGCTCATCGCAGAACACATAGTCGTCCCGACCGCGGAACTGCGATTTCGTCATGACGGACGTCAGACGCGTGTCCAGCGGACGCACCAGAGGCGTCGAGCGTGCACGCTTGCCTTTCGGCGTGGAGCGCTCGCCATGGGTGAAGCCGGACTCAAACCGCAGCATCGAACGCCGGAAGCTCACGCTCCGTCGCGGTAGATCACGAAGCTCGCCCATCCGGGGGCCCGCATAGAAGGCGCAGCTCAGGGCCGCGCCGTAGACCTCACGTTCTTCTTCGGCCAGCCGGTCGATCGCATCAGGCTCGTCTCGCTCGGCCTCCGGACGGCTGTCGAGCGGGCCGAGGACGGCCTGATAGACGAGCTCGAACTCAACCGGCTCGAGGATGTTGAAGACGCCTGGGTCATCTACCGTCACGCGCTCGGCGTCTTCTGAGGGGTTCGTTTCGATGCGCTTCCGGCGTTTCGCGAGCTTAAAGACCCCGTGCAGCAGCACGAGCTTCTTCTGGACGGTGCGTGGAGCACAGCTCGACTCGAGCAGATCGCGCCGGTAGTCGTCTACGTCCTCGGTCTCGATCGTGTCGCGCCGAACCTGGCGGAGCTCTGCCCGCTGCCGCCCGCCATCCACAACGACCACCTCACGACGTTCGATCGCGTAGAGCGGCGTATCCCTTCCGAACCGTGGGATCAGGTCCGCGTTCGCGACGTTCTTCGCGTCCTGCACCGTGGATCTCGCGCGGCCCTTCTCAACTCTGAGGTAGGTCAACCACTCTTCCACGACATCCCCGAAAGTTGGGATGCGCTCTTTGGGCGCCTCCTCCTCCTCGACTTTGGGAGCACGCGGTGCGACTCGAAACTCTTGGATGAGCTCAGCGAGCTTGTCTTCGGCGTCCTTCGGCGTGAGATGGCCCTCGGGACACGGTCCGTTCGCAGTCCGCCACACGACCGCGCCTCGTGGCGTTCGTCTGCCTGAGTCCTTGACATGCGCCAGTCCGAGCACGCGCGTGCGCTTGGCTCCGTCGCGGTCGGTGACGTGCGCCTCCCAGGTCTCACCGCTTCTGCGGGTGCGCACCTGCAGGTGCCCCGTGACGCGGAACTCCGGACTGATCGTTGCTGGCTGTGTGTGCACCTGGACTCTCCATGTCGGGCGCTGGCCCTGGGCCATGTCCGCGAGCCGTCAGGCCAACTCCTGAAGGCGTGACGGGCACATAGAGAGTGCGGCTGGAGAGTATGTTCGCCCCCACGCTGGACGCACGTTGCGTCGAAATCGCGTTTTTGCAGGCTTTTCCCCAGTGGCGCCGCTTGGACTCGAACCAAGGACCAACGGATTATGAGTCCGCTGCTCTAACCAACTGAGCTACGGCGCCGTAGCCGGTCCGACGCTACCAGAGCCGGCCGGGTGTGGTGGGGGCAAGCGGAGGGCGGGAGTGGCCGTGCGGTGGGGATTTTCGGCGGCGGTGAACCGCGACGAGGCGTGGGCGTGGTGGCTACCGTCAGCCGTATGACGACCGGCGCTCCGCTTCCGCTCTCGCATCCGAGCCTCACCGCCCAGACGTTCATGCCCGCGAGCCGTCAGACGGTCGCGCTGGAGCGCGCGCTGCGGCGCACGTGGATCCCCGTCGCGCGGAACTGGCGGATGACGCCGCGCGGGCTGCGGATGCTCCGGCGCGTGACTGAGCCGCCGAGAAGCCGCGTACCGGTCCTCAAGGGCAGCGTCGTCGAGCACCTGCACGTTGCGGGGCGGCCTGCCGAGTGGGTCCGTGGACCGCGTGCGCTCGACGCGTCCGCCCATGGCGACGACCGCGCGGTCGCCCTCTACCTCCACGGCGGTGGCTACGTGTTCGGCTCGCCGCGCACGCATCGCAACCTCGTCTCGCGAATCTCGCACGTCACCGGCCTGCCGGTGCTCGCGCTGGACTACCGCCTGCCGCCCGTCGCGACGCTGCCCGCACCGATCGAGGACGCGCTCGCGACATACCGCCACCTGCTCGACGAGGGTCACGCGCCCGAGCGGATCGTCGTCGTCGGCGACTCGGCCGGCGGCCATCTTGCGCTGACGCTCGCGCTCCACGCCGCTGAAGCCGGCCTGCCGGCGCCCGCCGCGCTGGTCCTGCTCTCGCCGTGGACCGACCTCACGATGAGCGGCGCATCGATGTCTCACAACGCCCTGCTCGACCCGTTCATCCCGCCGATCGCGCTGCACCGCGCCGCCCGCATCGCCCTCAACGGTGCCGACCCGGCCGACTGGCGCTCCTCTCCCCTGTTCGCACCCGAGGCGCTCCTCAGAACGTTGCCGCCGACGCTCCTGCAGGTCGGCTCGACCGAGATCCTGTACGACGACGCGGTCCGCACCGCGCAGGCGATCGCGGAGGCGGGCGTCCGCACCGAGCTGCAGATCTACGACCGCCAGCCGCACGTCGTCCCGCTGTGGAACGGCACGCCCGAGGCGCGCACCGCGCTGCGCGAGATCGGTCGCTTCACGGCCGCCGCCCTCGACCCCGGCGACACGCCGGCGCCCCCGAGCGAGCTGGACGCCGCG
>Ga0126313_10000035_pt1 | contig 63678 bp, 57 predicted proteins | sample Plot105A_FD_89954 | JGI IMG/M metagenome (GOLD analysis project Ga0126313, IMG submission 89954) | Serpentine soil microbial communities from UC McLaughlin Reserve, CA, USA - Plot105A | ecosystem: Environmental > Terrestrial > Soil > Grasslands | place: USA: UC McLaughlin Reserve, Lake County...
CCGAGCTCCTTGCGGATCGAGTCCATCTGTCTGCGCAGGAAGTACTCGCGCTGCTGCTGCTCGGCGCCGGACTCGACGTCGTCGCGGATGCGCTTGCGCACCTGCAGCTCGGCGAGGCGCTCGCGCTGGAGCTTGACGGCCAGTTCGAGCCGCTCGGTCACGTCGAGCGTCGCCAGCAGCTCGACCTTCTGCTCGAACGAGATGTCGGGGGAGTAGCCGGCCGTGTCGGCCAGCGTCCCGGGCTCGCTGATCGCGCGCACGAACGCCTGGATGCGCCCGTCGTCGCCTCGCAGCTCGAGCAGCTCCTCAACGAGCGCGCGGTACTCGCGCTCCAGCTCGCGCGTGCGGCCGTCGACCGGCTCGGCGTCGGGGTGGTCCTCGACCTCGACGTACAGCTTGCCGTCGGGGGCGGTGTGGGCGGCGCCGGCGACGCCGCGGTGCAGGCCGCTCAGGACGACCGCGTGGCCGCCGCCGGGCAGGCGCACGTGCTCGCTCACGTCGGCGACGGTGCCGACGTTGGCGAACTCGTTCTCGTGGCGGGGGACGAGCAGGACGCGCTGCTCGTCGCCGACGTCCACGGTCAGCGTGAGGTTCATCGTCGGGAAGACGACGACGTCCTCGAGGGGGACCAGCAGCAGTCTGCTCATGATGGATTCGCTTTCGTTCGGCGGCTCGGTGGTGCTCAAAGCGGAATGTAGTCCGCTCGTGCCTTGTGCTGAGTATAGGCACAGAAGCAGATCTCAGTCGAACTGCATCAGGTTTGCATCGTCTCAGCGTAGCTGGTCGCGTTCCGTCGGAGTGCTGATGCAGATCTGCGAAGATGCGCGTTGATGACTGAGCGAGAGCATTCGACTGGAGCGATCCCGCCCGAGCCGAACGCATCGGACGAGCCGCACGACGTCCTGGCCGCCGAGCAGTTCGCGATCCCCGGGCCGGAAGCCGCATGGCACGCCGGGCCGCCCGAGCTGCCGCCCGAGCCGAACCCCTCGGACGAGCCGCACGACGTGCTCGCCGCCGAAGAGTTCGCGATGCCGGCGCCGCCGCCGCATGTGGCATTCGCCTCCGCGCCCGCGCCGTCGCGACGTCCGTCGCGCCGCCATCTGGGTGCCGCGGCCGCCGGCTTGGGTGCAGCGCTCGCAGCGATCGTGCACCGCCGTCGCCGCAAGCGCGGCTGACGTCTCCGAGCGCGCTCAGGCGCGAGCGCGCCGCCGCTTGACGGCCTCGTCGAGCGCCGCCTCCCAGCGCTTGACGTTCCGACTCATCGCGTGGCCGCGCGCCCACTTGCTCCCGCGTTTGGCGAGCTTCGCACGCTCGCGCGTGCTGTCGATCAGGCTGGCGAGTGCCTGCTCCCAGTCGCCGTCGGCGACGAGGCGACCGCCCTCGCGCTCGCCGAGCCCGAGGTAGGGCCCGACCGGCGAGGCGAGCCACGGCGTCCCGACTGCGGCGTACTCCTTCAGCTTGCAGTTCGAGCGAGCACGGTTGAACGAGACGTCGGCCAGTGGGGCGATCCCGATGTCCCATTCGGCCGTCAGCTGGGGCAGGGTGGCGTAGTGAACCATCGGCATGTAGCGGTAGCGGTCGCGCTCGAGGCTGAGGTCGAGCCCGATGCTGACCACGCGCACGTCTTCGCGCGTGTCGAGCAGTCGGCGCAGCACGTCGCGCAGTCCCAGCTCGCGCAGGTCGTAGATGTGCTCGTAGCCGGCGACCCAGCCGATCGTGACGCCGTCGTGCTGCGGGCGCTTGACGCGTGAGAAGGCATCGGGCACGTAGTTCTCGACCACGGTGACCGCCCGCGCTCCGCCGGCGCGGAAGCGCTCCGCCAGGTCGTTGCTCGGCGTCGTCACGACATCGGCCAGGCTCATCGCCGCCGACAGCTCCGACGCCGTCATCTGCGACCGCAGGCCGCCGCGTCTCACGGAGCCGCGCGGGTTGGGCGGCACGTCGGTGAGATCGTCGTCGTTGTCCCACACGAACGCGCTGCCGGCGGCGCTCGCCGCAAGGACGGTCCTCAGCACATTGGAGGAGTGGAGCCGGTGGACGAACATCACGTCGCACTCCTGTGGGAGCCCATTCGTACGGGCCTCGTCACCGCCGCGCACCACCGCTACCTCGTGCCCGCGCGCCTGCAGAGCCTCCGCCGGCTCGAAGCAGCGATGGCTTGTGTTGACGTGCCTTGCGTCCCCCCACGCGATGATCCGCATCCCGGGCCAGTATGGAAGAGGGACACGCCCAAAAGCAACTTCCAGCGTGCGCCAGCGGGCGAAAACCCCCGCCCGCCGGCGCGCCCGACCTGCCGTTTTCTCGAGGAGGAGAGACTCGAAGTTTCACCCTTCGGTCATCGCAAGCGACGACCTGGGGGCGACGTGACAATCGGTCGGACGCGCCGGAGGACGCTTGGATGCCGCTCAGCCGCGATCGGCGGCGGGCTTCGTGGGCTGGCCGGCCATCGGGGCGCGGGTCACGCCGCGCGGAGTCGGAGCGACTCGCTCCATGCTCCAGCGCGACGCGGCCGCGTCAGCTCCCCGATGCCGCAGCAACACGTAGCGGCGAATGGGTGAAGTGCTTTGCATGGACGGAATAGTCGGCGATCCGGTCGGCGGTTCCCTGGGCCCGGCGTCGAGGATTTCCGAGCGATCGCTGCTCCATCTGGCGGATCGCGACGCTCGGGCGCTTGTCCACCGGGTGAGCGTCAACTGCGTTCGTGCGCGTGCGGACGCTCCGCCTCAGCCGGCTCCGGCTCGCGAGACACCGTCGGAGACGGTTCGACCGCCAAGGCACAGAACGCTTCGACGACCGCGGGGTCGAACTGGGTCCCGGCGCAACGGCGCAGCTCGGTGCGCGCCTCATCGGGCGTCATCATCCGCTGGTAGGGACGCGGTGTCGTCATCGCGTGGAACGCGTCGCAGACGCTCACGATGCGCGCACCAAGCGGGATCTGCTCGCCTGCCAGCCCGTCCGGGTAGCCGCGGCCATCCCAGTGCTCGTGGCTGGCCCGCACGATCGCGGCGACCGGGCGCATCGCCGGTGCGGCGCCGAGGATGCGATCCCCGATGATCGTGTGCTGATGCATCAGCGCCCACTCGTCCTCGTCGAGCTTGGCCGGCTTGTGGAGGATCTCGTCGGGGATCGCGATCTTGCCGACGTCGTGCAGCTCAGCTGCGCGAGTGACCTCGTCGAGCTGCTCGGCGGTCAGCTCCAGTCGTCTGCCAAGCGCGGCGGCGAGTGCCCCGACGCCGTGCAGATGGTGGTGCAGCTCCGGCTCGCGCTCGTGCAGCGCCTGCAGCAGCACATCGCGCGCCTGGCGTCGGCTCGACGTGCGCGTGTTGCGCTTGGCGGCGTACATGCGCTGGTCGGCGAGCTGCAGCGCGTGCGTCGGGTTGTCGGCCTCGCCGGGGATCGTCACGAGGCCGCAGGAGGCGCCGACGCGGAAGCCCTCGCCCTGCTCCACGAGCGCGGCGCTGCAGGCAGCCATCGGCGGGTCCTCGAGCGCGTGGTGCCCGTCGAGCAGGACGCAGAACTCGTCGCCGCCGAGCCGATAGGCGCGGCCGCTACCTTCGACGGCCGCCGCGAGCCGGCCGGCGAGGCGGTCGAGCAGCATGTCGCCGGCCGCGTGGCCGAAGGTGTCGTTGTAGCCCTTGAAACCGTCGAGGTCGAAGAACGCGAACGTCGCGGGCTGCACGCGGTGATGGTGTCGATGATGGCCGCGCTCGTCGATGCCGAACGCGCGCTCGAGGTCGTGCATCAGGCGGCGACGGTTCGGCAGCCCGGTCAGCCCATCGGTGAGCGCCTCGGCGCGCGTCGCGCGCAGCAGCGCGGTGTTGTCGCGGAACGTGATGCCGGCACGGCCGATCGCGACCATGAGCGCGGCGGTTGCCAGCAGCGCTGCCGCGTCGGACAGCGGCACGAAGTGGTCGTAGGCGAGCAGGCTGAGCGCGAGGACGGCGAATGCGCTCGGGTAGATGAAGGTCTGGCGGCCGTAGCGGTGGCCGGCGGCCGCGCCGCGCCACGGCTGCCACGCCGCCCAGCTGCAGCAAATCAGGGCGGCGGGCCACATCACGTCGACGATCGAGCCGTCACGGTACGTGCCGACGGCGTCCTGGTAGAGGTAGAGCGTGTCGGCGACAGCCGACAGTGCGATCCCGAAGCCGAACAGCGCCCAGCCGCGGCCAGGGCGCCACGCCTGCGTTGCGAACGCCATCAGCACGAAGCCGACGAGGACGAGGTCGCCAAGCGGGTAGGCGAGGTTGATCACCACCTGCGAGGCGTCGCCCTGCGTCGCGTCGACGATCGGATCGAACGCGAGCGCGACGATCACCGCCGCGGCCGTCAGCGCAGCGAGCAGTCCGTCGATCCACATACGCGCGGCGATCTGCTCGCGTCCCTGCGCGAGCAGCAGTGCGGCGCCGGCGACGCACAGCGGGTAGAAGGCGAGGTAGAGCGCATCGGCGATCGGGCTGTCGCCGCTGTCGGGCAGCACGACCCAGGCGAGGTCGCCCAGCGTCCAGCACGCGAATGCGATCGTGATGCACCACCACGCCGCGCGATGGTCGGGTCCCGCAATCGCGCGCCAGGCGCACAGCGATACGCCGAGGACCTCGAGGCCCAGGTAGAGGTCGTCGGTGAAGAAGTGCTCGGCCGACGGGCCGCCGACGTTTGTCAGCGCACGCACGACCTCGGCAGCCAGTCCCGCGGCCATCGCGGCGAAGAGGAGCCTACGCACGGCCAGTCCTGAAGTTGTCACCTGCGACCTGTTCCTCTCTCGGTTCACTTCCCTATCGGCGCTTACATGCGCCGACTTGACGGTCGAGGTCCGTTTGGCGCTTCGACAGCCGGGTAGCTGACTTCCCGGAGGAGGCTGGCCGATCGGCCAGTCCGCAGCCGGTGAGGAGGTGCGCATATGGCGGTCGTCGCGTTCGACGCCGTCGGCAAGGTCTATCCAGACGGCACGCGCGCCGTCTCGTCGATGGATCTGGAGGTCGGCGACCAAGAGTTCGTCGTGCTCGTCGGTCCATCTGGCTGTGGCAAGACGACCGCGTTGCGGATGGTCGCCGGGCTGGAGGAGATCAGCGAGGGAAGCCTGCGGATCGGCGACCGCGTCGTCAACGACGTGCCCTCGCGCGACCGCGACATCGCGATGGTCTTCCAGAGCTATGCGCTCTATCCGCACCTCTCCGTCTACGAGAACATCGCCTTCGGGCTGCGCCTGAAGAAGGTCCCGAAGGAGGAGGTCGACAGACGCGTGCGCGAGGCGGCGCGCGTGCTCGACCTCACCGAGTGGCTCAAGCGCAAGCCGCGCAACCTGTCCGGCGGCCAGCGGCAGCGCGTCGCGATGGGCCGCGCGATCGTGCGCGAGCCGGCCGCGTTCCTGATGGACGAGCCGCTCTCCAACCTCGACGCGAAGCTGCGCGTCGCGATGCGCGCGGAGATCGCACGCCTGCAATCCGATCTTGGCGTGACGACGATCTACGTCACGCACGACCAGGTCGAGGCGATGACGATGGGCGATCGCGTCGCCGTCATGCGCAGAGGCGAGCTGCAGCAGGTTGCGCCGCCACAGGAGCTGTACGACCGCCCCGTCAACGTCTTCGTGGGCGGCTTCATCGGCAGCCCCGCGATGAACCTGCTGCAGGGCCGGCTGGAGGACGGGAACGGGAAGGGGCCGCTCCTGCACCTCGGCGACCAGACGCTTGCGCTCGACCGCGAGCTGCTCGACGAGCGGCCCGCGCTGCGCGCGTGGGTCGGCCGCGAGCTGATCGCCGGGATCCGCCCGGAGGAGCTGCACGATGCGGCGCTCGAGAGAGACGCGCCTGAGGACCGCCGGCTGCGCATGCGTGTGCAGCTGCGCGAGGCGCTCGGCTCCGAGGTGATCGTGCATGCGCGGATCGCTGCGCAGGCGGCGAAGACCGAGCAGATCGAGGAGCTCGCCGAGGATCTCGGCGTGAGCACGCTCGACGGCGGCGGTGGGGACGGCGCCGGCGAGACGACGATCGTGGGGCGCCTGTCGCCCCACTCCGAGGTGCGCCAGGGGGAGACGACTGAGGTCGTCGTGGACACGCGCGAACTGCACTTCTTCGATCCAGAGACCGGGCTCGGGATCTACGACGAGAACCCAACCTCAACTGGAGGAGATTGACCGTGATCAGGCACCGTCTCCATCTGCATGCGCTCGCCGCCCTTGGCGCGGCAGCGCTGCTCGCGCTCGCCGGCTGCGGCGGGGGCGACGACGACAACGGGGGCGGCGGCTCGTCCACCACCTCCGCCAACTCCAACGTGTCCGGCAACGTCTCCGTCGTCGGCATCTGGACGGGTGACGAGCAGAAGTCCTTCCAGGCCGTCATCGACAGATTCAACGACGCGTATCCGAACGTGAAGGTGAAGTACACCTCCGCAGGTGACAACGTGCCGACGGTCGTCGGCACGGCGGTCGAGGGCGGCAACCCGCCCGACATCGCGACGATCGCCCAACCCGGGCTCATCAGAGAGTTCCAGCAGAAGGGCGCAGCAAGACCGATCGACTACGTCAACTCGACGCTGGAGCAGAACTACTCGCCCGACCTCGTCGAGCTCGGCACGATCGACGGCAAGCTCTACAGCTTCGTCTTCAAGGGCGCCAACAAGTCGACCGTCTGGTTCAACGTCGCCGCCCTCGGCGACGCGGGCGTCGAGCCGCCCGGGACGTGGGACGAGTTCCTCACGGCTGGCAGAACGCTGAAGGCCTCGGGCGTCCCCGCGTACGCGATCGGCGGCTCGGACGGATGGCCGCTCACCGACCTGTTCGAGAACATCTACCTGCGTGAAGCCGGCCCGGACAAGTACGACCAGCTGACCGACCACAGAATCCCGTGGACCGACCCGTCGGTCAGATCGGCGCTCAGAACGATGGCCCAGGTGCTGAGCGACACATCGAACCTCGCGGGCAGAGTCAGCGCGACGCAGACCGAGTTCACGAAGTCCGTCGAGGACGTCTTCCAGGATCCGCCGAGAGCGGCGATGGTGATCGAGGGCGACTTCGTCCCTGGCGTCGTGGCGACCAAGACGGATCTCAGAGCCGGCACCGGATACGACGTCTTCCCGTTCCCGGCGCTCGGTGACGGCGGCGAGAAGGTCGTCGTCGGCGGCGGCGACTCGATCACCGTCTTCAGCGACACGCCGGCCGTGAGAGCGTTCGTGAGATTCCTCGCGACGCCCGAGGCGGCAGACGTGTGGGCTGCCCGCGGTGGCTTCTCCTCGCCGAACAGAGGCGTGCAGGACTCCGTCTACCCGGACGACATCACGCGTACGGTCGCGACGGCGATCGCCGGGGCGGACACGTTCCGCTTCGACATGTCCGACCTCGCGCCGGCCGCCTTCGGCGGTACGCCGGGTCAGGGCGAGTGGAAGATCCTGCAGGACTTCGCGTCGAACCCGAGCGACGTGAATGGCACCGCCACCAAGCTCGAGGCGGCCGCGGCGAGAGCGTACGGCCAGGGCTAGGGCATGGAGGCCTCGGCGCTTCCAGCCGCAGGGACGGGCCGCCGCAGGCGCGAGCGGCTCGTCCCGCTGCTGTTCCTGGCGCCGGCGCTGATCTTCCTGCTCGTGTGGCTCGTCTATCCGACGGTCCGCACGATCGTGCGCTCGTTCTTCGGGCGCGACGGCGGCGACTTCGTTGGCCTCGACAACTACAAGGACCTCTTCACCACCGACACGCTCACGACCGCGATCAAGAACAACGTGCTGTGGGTCGCGATCGTGCCGGCGTTCGTGACGGCGATCGGCTTGATCTTCGCGGTGATGACAGAGCGGATCCGCTGGTCGACGGCGTTCAAGACGGTCGTCTTCATGCCGATGGCGATCTCGCTGTTCGCCGCCGGCGTGATCTGGCGCGTGATGGACCAGACGGATCCGCAGCTCGGCACGGTGAACGCCTCGCTGAAGGTCGTGGACGAGGCGTTCAGCTCGTCCGGGGCGTTGACGACCGCGCAGGCGTCGACGCCGGGGCTGACGGGCAGCCCGTCGAAGGGGTTCGTGCTGAGAGCCGTCGTGAGACCGGGCGGCGTCGCGCTGATGGGCTTGACGGCGATCCCGCCCGAAGAGGTCCCTGCGGATGCGCCCGATGCGGCGAGACCGGTCCCGAGAGCGGGTGCGATCGACGGCACGGTGTGGCGTGACTTCAAGCCGGGCGGCGGCAGACCGGGGGTGGTGGAGACGCAGGAGGCCGGCCTCGGCGGGGTGAGCGTGGAGCTGTTGAGAGCCTCGGGCGGCGGGTCGGTTGCCAGCGCTACGACGGCCGCCGACGGGTCGTTCTCGTTCGGAGGGGTGGATCCCGGCTCGTACAGAGTCGCGATCGCGTCCTCGACGTTCGTGGCGCCGTTCGAGGGGGTGAACTGGCTCGGGCCGAAGCTGATCACGCCCGCGGTGATGATCGCCTACGTGTGGGTGTGGGCCGGCTTCGCGATGGTGATCATCGCGGCGGGCCTGGCCGCGATCTCCCGCGAGGTGCTGGAGGCGGCGCGCACCGATGGGGCGACGGAGTGGCAGGTCTTCCGCCGCGTGACGGTGCCGCTGCTGGCGCCGGTGCTGAGCGTCGTGTTCATCACGATGGTGATCAACGTCCTGAAGGTCTTCGACATCGTGCTGTCGGTCGCGCCGCAGTCCTCCCAGGACGACGCGAACGTGATCGCGCTGGCGATGTGGCGCACGTCGTTCGGCGGCGTCAACGACTTCGGGCTCGGCTCGGCGATCGCGGTGTTCCTGTTCCTGCTCGTGCTTCCGGTCTTGGCGTTGAACGTGCGGCGATTCCGGCGGGAGGCGTGATGGTGAGGGATCACTGATGGAGGCTTCGGGTCAGGCAGCCGGCCAGGCCGTCGCGCTCCCGCGCGAGCGCGCACGGACCGGTGAGTCGCGGGCCGCCCGCATCGGGCGGGCGGTTGCGCACGGGCCGCTGAACGTCCTGCTGGTCGTGCTGGCGGTGCTGTGGCTCGTGCCGACGCTCGGGCTGATGTTGACGTCGCTGATGCCGGCGACGGAGATTACGCAGCAGGGCTGGTGGAACATCGTCTCGCAGCCGAGCCTCGCGACGTTCGAGAACTACAAGGAGATCTTCAACAACCAGGCGATCACGAGCGCGTTGTGGACGACGGTGCAAATCGCCGTCGGCAACACCGTGCTGCTGGTGGTCGTCGCTTCGCTGGCCGGCTACGCGTTCGCGTGGCTCGACTTTCCCGGGCGCGACTGGCTGTTCGTCGGCGTGATCGCGCTGCTCGTCGTGCCGCTGCAGGTCGCCCTGATTCCGATCTTCACGATTTATCAAGACACCGGCCTGTTCGACACGGTGCTCGGGCTCGTGCTGTTCCACGTCGCGTTCGGACTGCCGTTCGGGATCTTCCTGATGCGCAACTTCTTCATCGGGATCCCGAGAGACATCATGGAGTCCGCGCGAATTGACGGGGCGTCGGAGTGGCGCATCTTCACGCGGCTGATCCTCCCGCTCGGCCTGCCGGCGATCGCCTCGCTGGCGATCTTCCAGTTCCTGTGGACCTGGAACGACCTGATCGTCGCGCTCACCTACGGCCGCAACACCCAGCCGTTGACCGTCGCGATCTTCTCCCAGACGCGCCAGTTCGGCTCGAACATCGAGCTGATCGCCCCCGCCTCGTTCCTCTCGCTCGCGATCCCGCTGCTCGTGTTCCTGGCCTTCCAGCGCTTCTTCGTGCAGGGACTGCTGGCGGGGTCGGTCAAGTAGCGGCGGATGCCGCTACGAGTTTCGTCGTCGCCACTCGTCCTCGGCTGTCGGGCGGCGAACCGGGATGCCGAGCATGTAGAGGATCCAGGTGCCCCACGACATGGGCGGAGCGCCGGCAGGGCCGCCACGATGGCCGACCATCGGGCTCGGCAATGTCGGCTCGGGGAGCTGCCGAGGGAGGTCGTTGTCGATCTGGTGCATGGACCCGATGCTACGCGCTGGTGGCGATGGAAACGACCCACGCCAAGATCTCGATTGCAAGAAACACGCTCCCTGTGTTGAAGGTGGTCATCATTCGGTCCAAAGCGCGTCGATTGTGCGTGATGCTGGCTCCCATGGTCAGTGCCAACTCGCGCCGCAGAGGGGCCGGAGGGGACGGTGTTCGCTCGACGTAATCGCCGATCAGCAACGCCGGGTGGATAGCGAACTCCCACTCGCGTCTCGGAGACAGGATCGCCAGCACGGTCGCTGCGACCCCGACGAACGCAGCGATGGCGACCCAGGACGCGATGTCGAATGCGGCGTGCGCGAGGACCGGTCCGCCGAGCAATGAGGTCACGACCGCTGCGGCGGAGATCAGGAGACCGGCCCGCGTGGAGAGCTGGGCGACCGCGCGCTCTTGCTCGTCGAGCGCGCGCCGGGCTTCCTCCAGAGCGATGGCGTAGCCGTCGGCGATGGGCTCGGCGATCGGCATCGAGCGAGCGTACGGACCGTCGTGTGACAAATCACCACGCGTTCGCCATACCATCGCGGCGACATGACGCAGACTTTCTACGGCACCGATCTTGCGCACGTCCACGACGTGGCGTTCGGCGACTGGGCGCGGGAGGCGGCGCCGTTCGTGCTCGCGCGCTTGCGGGAGGCGGGGATCGACGAAGGGCTCGTCGTCGACCTCGGCTGCGGTAGCGGGATCTGGGCGGCGGAGCTGCTCGACGTCGGGTATGAGGCGCTCGGCGTGGACGGGTCCGCCGAGATGCTGGTGCTGGCGGAGGGGCGAGCGCCGGAGGCCAAACTCGTGAACGGCTCACTGCACGACGTGGAGCTGCCGCCGTGCGCTGCGATCACCGCGCTCGGCGAGGCCGTGAACTACGGCGGGCCGCCGACGCTCGAACTGCTGTTCCGGCGCGCGTACGCGGCGCTCGAGCCCAACGGCCTGCTCGTGTTCGACGCGGCCGCGCCCGGGCGTGAGCCGGAGCTGCATCGCCGGGCGCGATATGAGGGCGCGGGCTGGACGATGGACGTCGAGGCCGGCGAGGATCGCGCGGAGCGCACCTTGACGCGGCGCATCGCGCTGGAACGCGACGGCCGCAGCAGCGAGGAGGTCCATGTGCTGCAGCTGTACGAGCGCGACGAGGTCGTCGAGTGGCTGGAGGCTGCCGGCTTTGACGTCACCTGCCATCTGTCCTACGGTGCCGGCCGCCAGCTGCCGGGCGTGCACGTCTACGTCGCAACGCGCAGACAGCGGTAGTACGGCTTGATGCGGCGGTTCACGTACGCGCCCTGCGATTCGGCGCGCAGCAGCAGCTCGTACGCGCGCGGTGGCACGCCGAGGTAGCGGTACACCCCGCCGCCGGCGTATTCGATCTCCAGAATGCGCGAGCCGGCGTCGTAACCGACGCTCTCGACGGCCCTCGACTCCACCGATAGGCGGTGCATGGAACGGTGATACCCGCTGTCGGCGGTGACAGACGCCGTTCGTCGGATTAGGCTGCGCGCATGCGACCACTGCTCCTGCTCGTCTCCCTGTCCGTCCTGCTCGCCTGCGCCGGCTCCGCGCATGCTGCGAGCCCCAGATCCGGTCGTGCCCCGGTGTGCGCCGCCAAGGGCTCGACGACCGTCGCGCTGAGCCCGCAGGCGCGGATCTACGTGCGTTCGCAGCGCGGTGACGACGACCAGCACCTGCTGATCGGCTGCCTGCTGAAAAGCGGGCGTACGACGCAGCTCGACAGCTGGTTCAGCTGCGACTGCAGTCGCGGCGACGAGTTCGATCCACAGGTGTGGCTGCGCGGGACGGTCGTCGCGATCAACCGCTGGGGCTGCACGCCCGACCCGTTGGCCGGCGGCATCTGCAGCGGCGCCGCGCGTACGTTCGACCTGCGCACGCGCAGAACGCTGCGCAGAGCGAGCACCGGCACGTCGATCGCGACGCTCGTGATCGGTCCGCGCGGATCGTTCGCGTACATCTCCAGCGGGGGATCGGTCACGAAGTCGGATGCGGGCGGCGAGGGCGTGCTCGACGCGGCGGCGGGGATCGACCTGAGCTCGTTGGCGATCGCGGGCGTACACGTCTACTGGATGCGCAGCGGCATGCCGCAGACGGCGCTGTTGGTGCCCTAGACGATCGCGCTGGCGGCGACGGTCGTGGTGTCGTCGCCGCCACCGTCGGGATCGTCGGCGGCGCGGCGGTGGCGCAGCAGTGCGAGCGCGACGATCGCGGCGATTGCCATCACACCGGCAGAGACCGCGAACGCGGATGCGACCGCAGCGGTGACAGCGTCGAGCAGCGGCGACAACAGCTGCAGCAGCGAGCGGGGGAGATCGTGCGTCGAGGCGCCCGAGGCGGCCGCCTCGTTGATCGCGCGCTCAATCACGTCGACGTCTCTGGGCGGCACGCCCAACCGCGTCTCGACGACGTCCGCAATGCGCCGGTTCTGGCCGTTCGCGACGACCGTCCCCATCACCGCGACGCCGATCGTTGCGCCGACCATGCGGACCGTCTGCAGCACGCCCGAGGCCTGACTGCGCATGTCCGGCATCACCGCGTTCATCGCGTCGGCGTTCGCCGGGGTCATCATCACGCCGAGCCCGATTCCCATCAGCACGTAGCCGGGCACGAGCCAGCCGTAGTCGCGGTGGTGCAGCACCAGCGCGGCCCACAGCAACGCGCCCGCGACCAGCGTGCAGCCGATCGTGACGGGTGCCCGCGGACCGATGCGGTCGTACAGCGAGCCGGCGCGCGGGGCGATGATCAGGACCGGCAGCGTCAGCGGCAGCAGCGAGAGACCGGCGACGATGGGGGAGAAGCCGAGCACGTTCTGCACCCACAGCGCACCGAAGACGGCGACGCCGGTGAGCGCGAACTGCACGGCCGCGAGCACGACGTTGTCAGCGCAGAAGTTGCGATTGCCGAACAGCCGCAGCTGCACGAGTGGCTCGCGCTGGCGCAGCTCCCACCAGACGGTCAGCGGCAGCAGCACGGCCGAGGCGGCGAGCAGTCCGATCGTCGCCGGCGAGTCCCAGCCCCACGGGCGCGACTGCATCAGCCCCAGCACCAGCGAGCCGAGGCCGAGCACGAGCAGCGGGGCGCCGCCCCAGTCGATTCGTCCCGGTCGCGGTGGCGTGTCGGGCAACGTCACGTGGGCGGCGGCGAGCATCGCGAGGCCGACCGGCAGGTTGATGAAGAAGACCGCGCGCCAGGAGACGCCCTGCGTCAGCAGCCCGCCGATCAGCGGCCCGAGTGCGAGGAAGCCCATCGAGACGCCGGCGTAAATGCCCATCGCACGACCGCGCTCGTGCGGCGCGAAGGCGTTCGCGACGAGCGCGCCGGTCGCCGGCGTCATCAGCGCGGCGCCGAGGCCCTGAACCGCCCGCGCGGTGATGATCCACGCCTCCGACTGCGCGAGCCCGCAGGCGGCCGAGGCGCCGATGAAGACGAGCGCGCCGATACGAAACGCGCGCGCGTTGCCGATCAGGTCGCCGATGCGTCCGCCGAGCGCGACGAAGGCGGCGAGCGTCAGCAGGTAGGCGTTGACGATCCACTGCAGGCCGACGGTCGACATGTGCAGGTCGCGCTGAATCGTCGGCAGCGCAACCGCGACGACCGTCTGGTCGATCAGGATCATCGACAGCGAGCCGGTCATCGTGCCGAGGATCCACCAGCGGCGGTTCGCGTCGGTGATGCGCGGCAATCTCATCCAGAGGGCTGTCGACGGCCGGTGGTGTTCGCTTGAGCGGCGCGGTCCGGCTGCGGGCTCGCGTCGGGCAGCAGCAGGAGCGCGCCGATCAGGAAGCCGAGCGCGCCGAGGGCGGTGGCGCCGTTGGCGATTGCCGCGCTGACGGGCTCGTTCGTCGAGGGCTGGATCAGTGAGGCGAGTGCGGCGGCGCCGAAGGCGATCGAGCCGAGCAGGTTCACGAAGTTGATCCACCAGCCACGCGAGTCGAGTCTGAAGGTCAGCCAGCCGCGCGAGCCGTTCGCGAAGGCCAGCGCGCTCGCGACGAGGAAGCAGGCGGAGCCGAGCATGTCGGGCGTCCAGACGCGGAGGTTGGCCTGCATCGCGGTGAGGGCGTCGTCCATCGCGTTGTAGGTGTTGAGGTTGAACAGCAGCGTCCCGACGAGCTGGATCAGCGTCGCGAGCGCGTCGACGTGCGCGTTCGGCCAGGTGTCCGGATGGGCGAGGCGAAGCCGCTCGCGCTCGCGCAGCGGCGGCCGTCCCGTCACGGCGCGGACGGAGAGCGCGTGCTGCAGGTAGGCCGCGCTCGTGAAGAAGATCGATCCGACGAAGAAGGTGATCCCGATCCCGGGACGCGTCACCGAGGACCACTGCGAGGCGAGCGAGGCAACCAGGAAGCACGTCGACCCGACTGCGAACAGGACGGCGATCCACCACAGCGGGGTGCGATCCCACCATGCGCGCGGCCGGGCGTCGGCGCCGCCTCCGCCCGCGGCGACGCGCGTGGCGAGGTGCTCGTGGTGGCGGCCGTGCAGATGGGGCGGCGCGTCCACGCGGGAATCCTCTCAGTCGTGGAACGGGGATGACACAGCAACTGTGATCTTGTACGCTTGTAAGCTATGACGAACACTACTGACGACTCCACCCGGCGGGAGTGGGACGCGCCCGCCTACGACAGACTCAATGCGCCGATGAACGAGCGCGGCAACGACGCTGTCGCGCGACTGGAGCTGCGCGGCGACGAGACCGTCCTCGACGCCGGCTGTGGCACGGGCCAGGTGACCGCGACGCTGCTGGAGCGCCTCCCGCGCGGCCGCGCGATCGCGTTGGACGGCTCGCGGCAGATGCTCGACGCCGCGCGTGAGCGCTTCACCGGCGACGAGCGCGTCTCCTACGTGTACGCCGACCTCGCCGAGCCGCTCCCGCTGGAGCAGCCGGTCGACGCGATCGTCTCGACCTCGACGTTCCACTGGGTGCTCGACCACGATGCGCTCTTCCACAACCTCGCCGCGGTGCTGAAGCCGGGCGGGCAGCTCGTCGTCGACTGCGGCGGCGCCGGCAACATCGCCGCGCTGCTGGAGATCGTCGCGGAGCTGGGCCATTCGGAACATCCGTGGAACTACGCCGGCGTCGAGGAGACGGAGGCGCAGTTGCGCGCCGCCGGCTTCGACCGGATGGACGTGCGGCTCGTGCCGCGCGTCACGCGCTTCGCGCCCGGGGAGCTCGAGCCGTTCCTGACGACCGTGGCCCTGCGCACGTATGCGGCGGAGCTCGGTCCCGCGTTCATCCACGAGGTGGCGAAGCGCCTGCCGGAGCGGGAGGTCCACTGGGTGCGGCTGGAGATCGTGGCGCGGCTCAGCGACGCGGGCGCCGCTCGCTGAGCTGGAGCGTCGCGCGCTCCTCGTAGCGGACGGCACCGACGACGGTGTCGGTGCTGTTCGCGTTGGCGATCGTGCGGCGGACGACGAGGCCGGTGTCTGGGAGGACCCAGGTGAAGGCCGTCCCGGCGCCGGTCGTGTCGCCGGTTACGCGCGTAGTCGTGCGGATGAGGGCGGTCCTCGTGGGTCGGCCGTCGAGCGTCAGCGTGCGCGCACCGAGCACTTGGCTCGCGTCGGCGGTGGTCGTGCCGTCGATCGCGCAGCGGCTGGTCCAGCGTGCGCCCGTGGCGAGGCGGGCGGGGCGGTAGGTCGAAGCGGGCGCGCATCTGTACGTGCGGCGATCGACGTGGCCGGCGAACTCGTGCTCCTCGCTCTGGCTGACGAGCCGCAGGCTGCCGTCAGCACGAAGGCATGCAAGGACTGCGTCGTGGCGGGTGGCGAGGGCGTCCCAGCGGGAGGCGATGCAGCCGTGCGGCGTGATGGTCACGGTGATCGTCGTGTGGGACGGATACGGGTGACGGCGCGTGCCAAGCACATGCGAGACCTCTCTGCCGCGCGTCTCGTAGAGGTAGACGCCTGGGTCGGGAACGCGGCCGCGCAGTGCGGGCGGGAGGCGGCGTGCGCTTGTGGGCTGGGTGCGGAAGCGGGTCAGCGCCGCTGTCACCGAGGCGGGCTCCGACGACTCGTGTGTTGCAACGCGGACGGCGAGGTAGCCGCCGAGCGCGAACACGGCGAGTCCGAGCGCGACGAGAAGCCACAACCGACGCACGGGCGCGACCGTAGCGGGCCGGTCGGAGGTCGCGTTCGCCCTCCGGTCATCGGACGCGATGACCTTCGGGCGACGTCACGACCCGCACGCGCTCGCCCGGCAGCGTCGCCGCGCGTGTCATCAGCTCTGCGGTGAGGAGCGCGCTCAGGAGTTGCACGAGCAGCAGCGTCAACAGCACCGTCAGCTGGATGCGCGCGGCGGTCTCGGGGGAGGCGCCGCCGAGCACGAGGCCGACGAACGTGCCGGGCAGCGTGACAAGCCCGGCGCTGCGCGTCTGGTCGATCAGCGGCACGAGCGCACCGGCGATCGCGCGGCGCGTGAGGGGGACGAGCGCGTCGCGGGCGCGGTCGCCGAGCGCAAGTCGCGCCTCGATCTCGTCGACACCGGCGATCAGGTCCTCCACGAGCCGTCGGCCGGTGAGCGTCGTGGCGAGCATCGCGCCGCCGATCAGGATCCCCGCGGTCGGGATCATCGCGCGCGGCGTGGCGGCGAACGCGCCGACCGCGAGCAGCACGCCGGTCGCGCCGAGCGCCGGCAGTGCGATTGCGCCGATCGCGATTCGACGGGCGCCCGGCAGCGCACGGATGCGCGAGCCGGCCGTGAGCGAGGCCGTGAGGACCATCACCGCGACGAACGCGATCGCGAGCGCGGGCACGCGGAAGACGAGCGCGATCAGCGCTCCCACCACGGCGAGCTGCACAGCGGCACGGCCCGCGGCCGTCAGCAGCGAGCGGCTGAGCCCCAGCCGTTGGCGGTGGGCGAGCCAGGCGGCGGCGAGCACGAAGGCGGCGCTCACGAGGATCTGTGTAAGCGGCTGGCTCATGCTTGCGGCCCCGGGATCGAGGGCGAGGCGGCGAGCAGCTCGGCCGGCGCGCCGACGACGGCCGTGCCGTCCCGCAGCATCAGCACGTGCTCGGCGACGGTCGCCGCGAACGGCAGGTCGTGCGTGGCGACCATCACGCCGAGGCCTGCCCGCGCGAGTGCGCGCAACGTGGCGCCGATGTGCTCGGAGGCGGCCGCGTCGAGTGCGGCGGTCGGCTCGTCGAGCAGCAGCAGCTCCGGCTCGCGCGTGAGCGCCCGTGCAAGCGCGACGCGCGCCCGCTCGCCGCCGGACAGCTCGCCGGACGGGCGATCCAGGAACGTCCGGTCGAGACCGGCGTCCGCGAGCGCCTGTGCAAGGCGCGGCTCGGTGACGGTCGCCGTGTCGAGGCCATAGGCCAGGTTCTCCCGCACACTGCCCGGCAGCATCACCGGGGTCTGTCCCACCAGGCCGACGCGGCGGCGCAGCGTGCACGGCTCCAGCGCCGCCGTGTCCTCGCCGTCCAGCAGGATCGTGCCGGCCTGCGGGACGAGCAGCCGATTGAGGCAGCGCAGCAGTGTGCTTTTGCCGGCGCCCGACGGGCCGACGAGCGCGGTGACCGTCCCCTTTGGCACGTCGAAGGAGACGTCGCGCAGCACGGTCCGCTCGCCGTGTGCGACGGACAGCCCGCGCACGGCGAGCCCGTTGACGTCGCTGCGCGGGCCGGTCACCCGCCAAACGCTAGCTGGGCGCTCAGCCGTCCACGAGCAGCCCGCGCATCGGGCCGATCAGGCGCTTCGTGCGGCGGGAGACCGCGGGGAGCTCCATCAGCCGGTGCGTGCGCGGCTGATCGGCGCGGTGCAGGCGGAGCTGCTCCTGCGCGATCGGTCGCCACAGCTCGTCGATCACGCGTGCTGGATCGCGGTCGACCTGCTCGACCGGCTGCTCGAGGTGCTCGCTCCACAGCTCGAGGCGCGTGCGGCGCGCCAGCTCCTCGTCGCACGTGAGCACGTTCATCTCGGTGTCGTTGAACAGCGAGTGCTCGTTGAGGTTGGCGGAGCCGATCGTCAGCCAGTGGTCGTCGACGATCCCGATCTTCGCGTGGACGTAGAGCGGGTGGGTGCGGTCGCTGCTGTGGCAGCTGATCGTCGCGGCCAGCAGGCGTTTGCTCTCCCTCGCGGCCTCGATGAGGCGGCCGAGCTGGCCGCGCGTCGTGTCGGCGCCGTTGTTCGGGCGTGTCGGCAGCAGCAGCACGAGACGGAAGTCATCGGTCGGCGGATCTTCCAGCTTGGCGGCGAGGATCTCGGCGATCTCGGTCGACCACAGGAACTGGTTCTCCAGGTAGATCAGCCGCTGCGCCGAGCGCAGGGCGCGCACGTACGCGTCGAGGATGCGGAAGTCGCCGTCGGGAACGAAGCCGTAGGTGCCGTCGGGGACGGTCCGCAGGATCTGGACGGTCGTCTCGCCAGCCGGCGGCTGCGGCCGCGGCCGTGGGAGGGGGTCCTTCGCCACCTCCTGCCAGCGGGCGCGGAAGTGATCCGCCACGTCGGTGACGGCGGGGCCTCGCAGGCGGGTGGCGGCGTCGTGCCAGCCGAGGCGCCCGGCGGCCGGGTGCTCGGTGCCGTCCCAGCGGTCGCCGGAGAGCGAGGTGAGGTCGATCCCGCCGACAAAAGCGACCTCGTCATCAATGATCACCAGCTTCTCGTGATGGCAGTGCATCGTGCGCTCGCGTGCGTCGAGCACGCATCTGATGCGTGTGCCGCGCATCAGCTCGTCGCGAATCTGCTTGACGTCGGAGCGCTTCGGCTCGAACACGGGCGCCGGCGGCCCGGCCCACACGAGCACGCGCACGTCCACGTGTTCTGCCAGGTCGGCGAGCAGATCCCGAAGCGTGATGGGAGTGTCGCCGTCGCGCTCGAGTGCGAAGGACGGTGTGATGTGCCAGCCGGCGATGTGCACGTGCGATCTCGCCTGCCTCAGCGCCTCGCCGATCGCGCCGATCGCGCGCTCGCCGTCGATCAGGACGTCCAGGCGGTTGCCGTTGCGGGGCGGCGGATCTCCGGGCACCCACAGGCTGTCGTCCGGCGGGTCGAACACATGGGAATGGCCGAGCTTTGCGAGGCGGCGGCGGTGGTGCTTGCGCACCTGCCGCTCGAGCTGTTCGCCGACGACACGGTCGACGCGCTCGACCGTGTCGGGGATGACGGTCATCGACCTCTCATACCCGGGAGCGGCGGTGTGTGACCGCCGCGTTTACGCTGGGAGTGCGGCGCGCTCGTGTTCGACGCGCGAGCCGCTGCGGCCCTTGACGACGCGCAGGCGCGCGGGGATCCGCTGGCGCAGCTCGGCGACGTGGGAGACGATCCCGACGGTGCGGCCGCCCTCGCGCAGTTGGTCGAGCACGTCGAGGACCTCGTCGAGCGTACGCTCGTCGAGCGAGCCGAAGCCCTCGTCGACGAACAGCGTCTCCAGGCGGCTGCCACCGGCCTCGGCGGCGACGACGTCGGCCAGTCCGAGTGCGAGCGCGAGGCTGGCGAGGAACGTCTCGCCGCCGGACAACGTGGCGGGCGGGCGCTGCTGGCCGGTCCAGCCGTCGACGATGCGCAGCTCGAGGCCGGCGCGTCGCTCTCCCCGTGCGCGCTCGTCGGTGTGGACGAGCTGGTAGCGGCCGTTCGACATCCGTTCGAGACGGACCGTCGCGGCGGCCGCGACCTCCTCGAGGCGGGCGGCGAGGACGTAGGCGGAGAGGCGCATGTGCAGGCGGTTGCTCGCGGCGGAGCCGTCGACCAGGCCGGCCAGCTCCTTGACGGTTCGCTCCCGCTCGGCGATCGGCTCGAGGTCGTGCAGTGCCGTGTCGAGCTCCGCGGTGAGGCGTCTGAGCGCGGTGAGGCGCTGGTCGGCGAGGGCGTGGCGGCGGGTGGCCTGCTGGTCGGCTTCGATGGCCGCGGTGGCTTGACCTTCAAGGGTGGGGAGGTCACCGGCTGCGGCGACCTTCGCCTCGACGGCTGCGAGCAGCTCGGGGTCCTGCGTGCGCGAGCGGCGTTCGGCGAGCCCGGTGTCGTAGCTTTCGATGCGTTGGGCGAGCGCTGCCTGTGAGTCCTCGTCGAGCAGGGCGGCGCGTGCGGTGTCGGCGTCGGCGAAGCCGGCCTCGCGGGCGGCGGCCTCCTGCTCGGCCGCGTCGGCCTCGGCGCGCAGCGCGTCTGCGCGCGCGGCGATCGAGGGCGCGTCGCCGCGTGCCTCCTCGATGTGGGCGCGGTCGGCGGTGAGTGCTGCGCTGCGCTCGGTGTGCGTGGCGCGGGCGGTGGCCTCGGCCTGGAGTGCGTCGCGTTGGGTTCGCTCGTGTTCCGTGATCTGTGCTGCGAGGGCGGTGACTGCTTGCTCGGCGGCTGGCAGACCGTCCGCCGTGGCGCGCACTGCTGTCAGCTCGGCGTCGAGCGTGGATGCCTGGTTGACGAGCGTGTCGGCAGGGTCATCGCCGGCGATGGCCTGGGCGGCGGCGATTGATGCCTCGATGCGGGCGACGTCCTGCTCGGCCGCTGTGCGCGCTTGGGCGGCTTGTTCGTGGGCGGCTTGGGCCTGCTGCTCACGCTCGGCGAGGGTGAGCTCCTGTGGCCCGCCGGGGTGCTCGGATGGGTGGGCATCGAGGGGGCGGAGCGCGGTCGGAGTGGCGCTCGCATCGGCGGCGTGGTGCGCCGGCGTAGGGTGCTCGGTGGCGCCGCAGACGGCGCACGGCTCGCCGGGCTGCAGTTCGGCGGCGAGCTCGGCGGCCATGCCATTCAGACGCTGCTCGCGCAGATCGAGCCAGGTTCTGTGGGCGAGCTGCTCCGCGTCGATGGCCTTCCGTCGCCGTTCCTGCGCGCGGTCCAGCTCCGTGGCGAGCCGGTCGCGCTCGACGGCACGGCGGGCTCGCTCGCGGGCGGTCTGGGCCTCGGCGGTGAGGCGCTCTGCGCGCTCGGTCGCTGCGCCGGCGGCCGTCACGGTGGCATCGAGGGTGGCCCGTTGGTGGGCAGCGGCCTCCAGCGCCGTGGCTGCCGCCTGGGCTCGGGCCGCCGCTTTGTCTGCCTGCCCCGCCAATGTGGCCAGCTCCGCATCGGCCGCCGCCAGCCGCTCCTCAACCATCACCAACGCGCCGAGCGCCCCAGCCTCGCCGCGAGCCTCGTTCGCTCGGGCCCGCAGCTCCGCTGGGGAGGTGTGCGGGATTGCATCCCCAGAGGGGACCCAATCCCGCGCAGCTCCGTTCGGGGCAGCGAGAAGCGCGGTCAGTGGGGCGGCGCGGCGGGCGGCGGCGAGCTGGGTCTCGGCGGCGTCGCGGGCGGGGCGGCGCTCCTCCCAGGCGGCCAGTTCTGCGCCGGCTGCCGCGTGGCGGGCTCGGCGGTCCGCCAGCTCTCGTGCGGCGGCGAGTGCCCGCTCGGCCTCTGCCCGCGCGGCGCCGGCCGCGCGGCGGGCGTCGGCGGCGCTCACGAGCTCGGCGTCGGCGCGCACGCCGAGGCCGGCAACCCACTCGGCGGAGCGGTCGAGCTCGTCGGGGACGGGTTCGCCTGAGACCTCGGCGACCTTCGCGAGCAGCTCGCGGACGCCCTGAGAGGCGCGCTGCAGCTCGGCCCATGCCGCCTTGCGCCGATCCGTCAGCCAGTGCTCCACGCGCGTGAAGCGGTCGGTGCCGAAGAGGCGTTCCAACACCGCCTGCCGCTCGCCGCTGTCGGCGCGCAGGAAGGTCGCGAACTCGCCCTGCGGCAGCAGCACGACCTGGCAGAACTGGTCGCAGGACATCCCGAGCAGGTTGTCGAGCTCGTGGCGCGCCTCGTCGGGCCGTGCGGCGAGCGTCTGCCATTCGCCGCTTGTCGGGTCGAGCTCCTGGACGGTGCAGGCGTGGCCCTCTCTTGTGAACCCCTCGCCGCGCAGCTTCGGACGCTCCTGGGCGGGGCTGCGCACGATCCGCAGGCGCCGCTCGCGCAGCGTCACCTCCAGCTCGACCTCGGTGCGCACGTCCGGCGAGGCATGGTCGGATCGCAGCCGTGCGTCGCGTGCCCGTGCGCCGGGGACCTGGCCGTACAGCGCGAAGGCGATCGCGTCGAGCAGCGTCGTCTTGCCGGCGCCGGTGTCGCCGTGCAGCAGGAACAGCCCCGACTCGCCGAGCGCGTCGAAGTCGACGTCCTCGCTGCCGGCGAAGGCCTGGAAGGCGGTGAGGCGCAGGCGGTGCAGGCGCACGACGACCGCCTACCGGCGGCGCGGACCGCCGGCCGCGCCGCACCCGCATACGGCCCGCAAGCTCACGCGACCGCCTCCGCCACCCGTCGCGCGGTCAGCGCGTCGCGCAGCAGCGTCAGCTCGTCGTCGTCCGCTGCGCGCCCGCGCGTGTCGGCAACGAAGCGCTGTACCAGCTCGTCGTCCTCCAGTCCGCGCAGGCGCTGGTAGGAGTCGCCGGCGAGCGCGCCTGCCCCCTGCGGGTCGAAGGCCAGGGCAACTGCGTGGGGGAAGCGGCGGCGCAGGCGCTCCATCGCATCTGCCGGGCGGACCGGGTCGGTCAGCGTCGCCTGCACCCACGCGCTCTCGGCATCGGCCAGCCGCGGGTCGGCGAGCAGCTCGTCGAGCGTCCCGCGCAGGTTCGCGAGCACGCGCGGGACCGGACACGGCAGCAACTCCACGAGCGGCAGCGCACCCGCCGTCACCTCGACGATCGCGACCGACTTGGCCTGTCCTGTTTCGGAGAACGAGAAGGCGAGCGGCGAACCGGAGTACCGTCCCAGACCGCCGCCGACGACCTGCGGGCCGTGCAGGTGGCCGAGTGCGGCGTAGTCGATCCCGTCGAACACCCATGCCGGCACGTTCGACGCGCCGCCGACCGCGAGGTCGCGTTCGCTCTCGCTCGGCATCCCGCCGGCGACGAAGGCGTGCGCCATCGCGACCGTCGGGCCGACACGCCCGGCGGCATCGGCGCGGACGCGCTCCATCGCGGCCGCCATCGCGGCCGCATGCGAGCGCTCCTCGATGCCCAACGGCTCGCGCACGAGGTCGGGCTCGAGGTAGGGGATCGGGTAGACCCAGCCGTCGCCGAGCGAGACCGCGCCGCCAACCGACGACGGATCCGTCCACACGTGCACGCCCGCGCGTGCGAGCAGCTCGGCACCGAAGCCGAGCCGCGCGGCCGAGTCGTGGTTGCCGGAGATCGCCACGACCGGCGCGTGCTCGGACAGCCGCGTCAGCGCCTCGTCCGCGAGCCGTACGGCGTCGACCGGCGGCAGCGCGCGGTCGTAGAGGTCGCCCGCAATCAGGATCCCGTCGACATCCGCAGAGCGAGCGGCCTCCACGACGAAGTCGACGAAGGCCGCCTGCGCGCCCAGCAGATCCTCGCCGTGGAAGGCGCGGCCAAGGTGCCAGTCGGCGGTGTGGAGCAGGCGCATCGTGCCGTCCACGATGGCGCGCGCGCCGGATGGAACGGACGTTCGCGCTTAGGAGCGCGCGCGGCCGTCGGGTGCGACGACGAGCCACGTCCCGCCGTACTCGAACACGTCATGGCAGAGGATCCGCCCAGGCGAGTCGTGCACGTAGTAGTAGAGCGGGTGACCGCGATAGGTCGCCTGCACGCGTCCGTCGCGCCGGCGGGTCGTCCCGAGCAGGCGCGGACGCAGACCGCGACCGGCGACCGGCTCGCCCTTCGCCAGCACCGGCGGCCACGCGACGGCGCAGTCGCCGTAGCACGCGGGTCTGGCAGTCGTCTCGGCGTCGAACAGATAGAGCGCCTCGCCGGCGCGGTCGGCGACGACCGGCCCGAACTGCGAGTCGACGACCTTGATCGTGCGCCCGCGTCTCGCCGGTGGCGCGGCGGTCGTGGCACTCGTCATCGGCCTCGTCGTGGAGGCTGTCATCTCGCGTGGAGCGGTGGTTATCGCCGCCGATTCGTCGCCGCCGCAGGCCGCGAGGGCGCCGGCGAGGAGGACGAGCGACAGGAGCGCGAGGCGCAGGACCATCGGACGACCGTACGGGCAAGGTGTTACATGCCGCTTACGCGTACGTCATGCTGCCGGACATGCGGCGACCCCACCGCCTGCTCGGCCGCCTCGCAACTGTCGTGCTGCTCGACACGGGCACGCTGCTGCTGCTGAGCGCGATCCTGTCCGGATTCCATGCGGACAGCTTCGGCGCGGCGCTGATCCTCGCCGCGCTGCTTGCGCTCGCGAACGCGCTGATCTGGCCGCTGCTGATCCGCGTCGCGCTGCCGTTCACGGTCATGACGCTCGGTCTCGGGGCGCTCTTCCTGAACGCGGTCGTGCTGCTGGCGGTCGCGCAGGTCGACTACGGCGTTCACGTCGACGACTTCTGGACCGCGCTGATCATCACCCTCGCGCTGACCGCGATCAGCTCGATCGCGGCGGCCGTCCTCGCACTCGACAGCGGCGACCTGTGGACCCGCCACGTCGTCGTGCGCCAGCTCAAGCGCACCAAGCTTGCGGTCGAGAGCGACACGCCCGGCGTCCTCTTCCTCGAGATCGACGGACTCGCGCACGACGTGCTGCGCCGCGCGCTGCGCGACGGCAACGCGCCGACGCTCGCGCGCTGGATCCACGACGGCGACTACCGGCTGGAGGGGTGGGAGACCGACTGGTCCTCGCAGACAGGCGCCTGTCAGGCGGGGATCCTGCACGGCTCCAACCACGACTATCCCGCCTTCCGCTGGTGGGAGAAGGAACACGGCAAGCCGATCGTCACGAACCACCCCCGCGACGCGGCCGAGCTGGAGCGGCGCCACTCGGACGGCAGAGGGCTGTTGCACGGCGACGGCGCGAGCCGCGCGAACATCCTCTCCGGCGACGCCCCGCACTCGATGCTGACGATGAGCACCGTGCTCGACCGCGACCGCCATGGCCGTCTCGGGCAGGACTACTTCGCCTACTTCGCGAGCCCCTACGGCGTCGCTCTGACGGTGCTGCGCTCGCTCGGCGAGGTGCTCGTGGAGCGCTGGGCCGCGATCGAGCAGAAGCGCCGCGACGTGCAGCCGCGCATCAAGCGCGGGGTCTCCTACGCATTCGTGCGCGCGTACGCGACCGTCGTTCAGCTCGACCTGCAGGTGGCTGCTGTCACGGCCGACGTGCTCGGCGGGCGGCCGGTCGTCTACACGACGTTCCTCGCCTACGACGAGGTCGCGCACCACTCCGGCGTCGAGCGGCCCGACACGCTCGCGGTCCTGCGGCGCGTGGACCGCGCGATCGCACGGATCGCGGCGGCGGTCGAGCACGCGCCGCGTCCCTACCGGCTCGTCGTGCTGTCCGACCACGGGCAGTCGCAGGGCGCGACGTTCTTGCAGCGCTACGGCGAGACGCTCGAGCAGCTCGTCCAGCGCCATACCGGCGACGCGAACGTGCACGCCGAGGTCGGTGGCGGGGAGGAGGGGCGCGGCTCGCTCGACGCCGGCCTCGCCGAGCTGGCGTCTCGCCCAACGATGACCGGCCGCACCGCGAAGGCGCTCGCCGACGCGCGCGACGGGCAGAGCGAGCTGGGGCTCGGCGACGAGGCAGCCGCGCTGGAGAACGGGGCGATGCCGGAGATCGCCGTGATGGCGTCGGGCAACCTCGGCCTGATCTCGTTCCCGCGCGAGCCCGGCCGCGTGACGCTGGAGCAGATCGAGGCGCGCCGGCCTGGCCTGCTCGACGCGCTGCGCTCCCATCCGGGGATCGGCTTCGTGCTGGTGCGCTCCGAGCGCGACGGTGCGGTCGTACTCGGTCCGCGTGGCCGCCGGCTGCTCGATCGCGACGGCGACGGGCGGGCGGGGACCGAGTCGGTCGAGGGGGAGGACCCGCTCGCGCCGTTCGGCCCGCGCGCCGCCGATCACGTGCGCCGCACCGACGGCTTCTCCACCTGCCCGGACGTCGTCGTCAACAGCGCCTACTGGGAGGACATGGACGAGGTCGCCGCGTTCGAGGAGCTCGTCGGCTCGCACGGCGGTCTCGGCGGCGGGCAGGCACATCCGTTCGTGCTGCACCCGGCCGACTTGCCGTGGCCCGACGACGACGTCGTTGGCGCGGAGGCCGTGCATCGACTGCTGTGCGGCTGGCTTGCCCGGTTGGGCCAGGAGGCCTACGCCGACGCCGGCGTTGACCGCGGCTCCTCGAGCGTCAGCGCCTCGCCGACGCCAAGCGTCGCAACGCCCACGCCGGGCGCCGCGCGCGCGACCTGAGCCGCGAACGCCTGCGCCGGCGCGCTCAGCACGGCGCCGTGGCGCCAGCGTGTGCCAATCGGCAGAAAGGTTCCCCAGTGGATCGGGATCACGACCTGGGGTGCGACGAGCGCCGCCGCGCGCGCCGCCGACGTCGGGTCGAGGTGGCCCGGCCCGAGCGACGGTCCCCAGCCCCAGATCGGCAGCAGCGCGACGTCGACGCGCCCGCGCAACTCCTCCATCGCTGGGTCGAGCGCGGTGTCGCCGGCGAACCACACGCGCTCCACGAGGAAGCCGAGCGCGTCGTGCTCGGCGCGGTGGGGGAAGCGCTTCGTCGGATGCCAGGCGCGCACCGCCTCGACCTCGGTGCCGCCGACGGGGACGGTGTCACCGGCGCGCAGCTCGCAGACGCCGCCGAAGTCGAGCCCCTTCATCAGCGGCGCTGCGCCGCGCGGCACGATCGCCTCGGTCTCCGCGCGTGCGAGCGGGCGCAGCGAGGGACGGTCGAGGTGGTCGTGATGCGCATGCGAGATCAGCACGGCATCGACCGGGTCGACCGCGACGGTCCCGCCCGGCGTCGGCGCATGGCGCCGCAGGTGCGCGACGCGACCGCGCAGGACGGGGTCCGTCAGCAGTCGCACGCCCGCGACCTCGAGCAGGACGGTCGCGTGGCCGAGCCAGGTGATGCGGCGCATCTGATCAGCGTCGCACACCGTGAGAAAGCGGAAGCGGGCCTGCGCCCCGGCGTCGGGCGGGGCGCAGGCTGTGGCGCTCCCGTCAGAGGGTCACGGATGACCCGGGAAGCCCATCGGCGGGGGACCTCCCGGACCGCCGCGCCCGTCGTGCCGGCCGAGCGGGCCGGGCGCTCTGCCGTTCACGAGGTCGGCGACGTGCTCCTGGACCTCTCTGAGGATCTGGTCGCGCTGGTCGGACGTGAGTCTTCTGTCCGCGACGTCTCTGTCGAGACGGGTCTTCGCCTCGTCGACGAGCGCCTGCTCCAGGCCGTCGACCGACTTGCCCTGGGCTCTCGCCACGTCGGCCAGCGACTTGCCGTTCTGCAGCTGTCTCGCCAGCGCGGCTCTCGTGAGGCCGAGGTAGTCCGCGGCGGCGTCGAGGCCGGGGCCGAACGGACCGTGGCCCGGTCCGCCCATCATGCCGTGGCCGCCGGGACCGGCCGGCCCGCCGAGCGGCAGCCCGTCCTGCTTCACGTGCTGCTTGATCTGGTCGGCCTGCTGCTGGGTCAGTCTGCCGTCCTTGACGGCCTGGTCGAGCTGGTCGCCGAACGCGCCCTCGAGTGCCGATCTCAGCTCGCCCGGACTCACGTTCAGCCGCCCCGCGGCGTCTCTCAACAGGGCGTCGCGACTGTCGGTGCCGCTCGCGGCGCCATAGGCGGCGCCGCCGCCGGCCACCGCCAGCGCCACGGCGGCTCCGATCGCGACGATGCGTTTGCGTTTGCTGTCCACGTCCAGTGCTCCTCGGTCGATGACGGAAGGACTGCACGACATGGCACCAGGCCAGCCTGAGAGCGGGCTGGGAGTTAGATGGGCGATGCCACGATCTCGCGGCGCGATGGTCACGCTGGGCGGCGCTGGACGCCACGCGGCGTCTCGCCAATGCCACCGACATTGGCTTCGACACCGCGTGTCCCCCAGCATCCACCCATCGCGACCATCGCAACCACGAATCTCGTGGAATCGACCATCTCTCAGACGATGTAGGGGGGCCGCAGGCCCGGGAACATCGGGTAGTGCCGCACGTTCCGGGTGGCGAGCTCGGCGTCGTGCACGAGCGTCGTCGCAGCGACGAGCAGATCCGCCACGCCGAGGCCGCGATGGCTGCGACGGTGACGACGGCCCAGCTCACCGGCGCGGCGGCTCGTGGCCTCGTCCACCGGCGCCCAGCGCAGCGCGCCGAGCAGCTGCTCCGTGCGCGTGCGCTCGGGTGAGCGCACGCCGCGCAGGACTTCGGCGCGCGTGATCTCGGAGCACAGCGGCACCTCGTCGAGGCTCGCGAGCCACTCGGCGGCCGCCTGCGAGCCGCGCAGGACGTCGATCAGCACCGAGGTGTCGAGCACGTACATGGCTCGGCGTCAGCGGGCGCGCTGGTCCAGCTCGTGCGCCCGCTCGCGATCGGCGGCGCGCAGATCGTCGACGTAGCGCTCGCCGGTCGGCAGGTACGAGGCGCACCCGCTCGCGTCCGCGACTGCCGTTCGCAGACGTGCGAGGGCGGTCTGCTCGGGGGTATCCGGGGTGAGATAGCTGTCGATCGCCTCGCGAATCAGCGCCGACTTCGTGCTTCCGATCTGACGGGCGCGGTCGGCGAGCGCGCGCTCCTGCTCGTCACCGAGGTAGATCTGCGTGCGGTGCATGATGTATAGAGCATACATCGCATGCCAGAGTGTCTATCGCACATTGACCGTGCAAACAGGCGTGGATAGCCTCCGCTGCGCGGGCAACGGGACTAGGAAGGCAGTGGGCTTGCAGGTGCGAGGAATGCTGGCGACTGCGATGGCGGTCGGGATGTTTGCGGCCACCGCGGTGCCGGCGGCGGCTGTTCAGGCGGGCACGCCGGCTGGCGCCCGCCGGCAGCTCGACGTGCGCGACGGTGTCCGCACGCCGGTGCCCGAGGACGTGCGCGATGCCCGCCATGAGCTCACACAGCGACTCGGGATCGAGGCGCACGTCGGGACCGACCCGGTCGGCGGCGGCATCCGCGTGCTGGATCGCACGGACGGCTTCCTCAGCGGCCCGCGCGCCGGCGACCCCGCCGACAGCGCGCTCGCATACGTGCGCGCGCACGCCGACGTGTTCGGCCTCTCCGACGCCGATCTCGCCGCGCTGCGACTGTCGGACCGCTCGACCTCGAACGACGGCGTCACCCACCTCACGTGGGTGCCGGAGAGCGGCGGCGTGCCGGCCTACGACAGCGCGCTGCGCGTCCATGTCGCCCAAGACGGCAGCGTCGCCGCGGCCAGTGGGCCGCCGCTCGGCGGTGTCGCCGTCGCCTCCGCGAGGCCGCAGCTGACCGCCTCGCAGGCGCTGGCGATCGCACAGACGGATGTCGGTGCACCGGTCGCGCTGCCGCGCTCGACAACGCGCCCCGGCCCGCAGCGCCTCACGGCGTTCGCGAACGGCGACCGCGCCCGGCTCGTCGTCTTCGACACGCCCACCGGCGACCGGCTCGCCTGGCGCATCACCGTCGCGGGCCGCGATCCGTACGTCTACGACGAGGTCATCGACGCCGGCACCGGCAGCGTGCTGGCACGCCACTCGCTCACCGACTTCGCGGTTTCGCGCGCCGACGTCTTCCCGTACCACCCCGATGCGGCCGCCGGCGGCGCCGAGGTCGAGGTCGACATCGGTCCGTGGCTCGACGCGTCGGCGACCACGCTGACGGGCCCGAACGCGCACGCCTATGCCGACGTCAACGATGACGACGTCGCCGACGCCGGCGAGGAGGTCGGCCCCAGCTCCGGCACCGACTGGCTGTACCCGGTGCAGCCGGTCGCGCCCGGCAGCGGCGTCGGCTGCGCGCCCTGGTCCTTCTGCACCTGGGGCGGGACGGCGGCCACGCTGGGCAGTGAGGCGACGAACCGCAGACACGCGACGACGCAGCTCTTCGCCCTCGTCAACACGTTCCACGACTGGCTCGCCGGCGCGCCATTCGACTTCACGAGCGGATCGGGGAGCTTCGATTCGGGGGATCCGTCCAATCCCGATCCGCTCGAGGCGCAGGCGGACGACGCGATCCCCGACGGGCCCACTCACTTCGTCGACAACGCGAACATGTCCACACCGCCCGACGGGCTGTCACCGACGATGCAGATGTACCTGTGGACCAACCCGGCGGTCAACGGCAGCGACGACGCGAGCATCGTCTTCCATGAGTACACGCATGGGCTCTCGAACCGTCTGATCGGCGACGGCGGCGGATTGAACGCCAAGCAGTCGGGGGCGATGGGTGAGGGCTGGAGCGACTGGTACGCGATGGACTACCTCGTCCAGCAGGGCTACGCCCCGGACACGGCGGCGGACGGGGAGGTGGTCCTCGGCGAGTATGCGACCGGCGACACGGCGGCCGGCATCCGCCACCAGCCGCTTGACTGCGCCGTCGGCTCGTCCGCGCCCGCCTGTGGAGGGAGCACACTCGCCGGGCACGACGGCGGCTTCACCTTCGCCGACCTCGGGCACGTCGGCGGCGACAACGCGACCACACCCTCGTTCGAGGTGCACGACGACGGCGAGATCTGGTCCGAGACGCTGTGGGACCTGCGCACCGCGCTCGGCGCGCCGGTGGCGCGCAGACTCGTGACGAACGCGATGCGCCTGTCGCCGCTCGACCCGTCGTTCCTCGAGGGGCGCGACGCGATTCTGCTCGCCGACGAGACCGGCTTCGGCGGTGCGCACCGAGACGCGATCTGGCAGGTCTTCGCCGCGCGTGGCATGGGCTACGGCGCCCGCTCGGCAAGCGCCGACGCGACCTCCGCGACGGCATCGTTCTCCGCGACGCCGGTGCTCGCGACCGCGACGACGGTGGCCGACCCGGCGCCGTTGGGCGACGGCGACGGCGTCGCCGAGCCGGGCGAGAGCGTGAGCCTGTCGCTGACGCTGCACGATCCGTCGACCGTTGTGGACCTGACGAACGTCGCCGCCACCCTGACGACGAGCTCGCCCGGCGTGCAGGTCGGCGCGGCGCCGGTGTCGTGGGGGACGATCGCCGCCGGTGGCAGCGTGGTGAGCCCGACGCCGTTCGCGGTGACGGTGCCGGTGGCGACGCAGTGCGGCGGCGAGGTGCCGCTGACCCTGCACGTCACGAGCGATCAGGGATCGGTCGACTTGCCGGTGCAGCTCGCGCTCGGCAGTGGCGGCGACGCCGTCTTCGCGACGGCGCCGAACCTCAAGCTCGCGATCCCCGAGAGCGCCACCGCACCGGTCAGCTCGATACTCAACGTTCCCACGGCGGGACATGTCCGTCACCTGCGCGTGACGCTGAACGTCACGCACGGATGGGTGGGCGATCTGCGCGCGCGGCTGACCTCGCCGAGCGGCACGACGATCGATCTGTTCCAGCGCCCCGGCCTGGGCGAGCTCGGCTCCGGCCTCTCCTGGGAGGCGAATCCAGTCATCTTCGACGACGCGGCCGCTCCCTCGATCCAGGATCTTCCGGACGGGTTCGGGACCCTGACCGGGACGTTCTCGCCCGACGAGCCGCTCGCGCGTTTCGCCGGGGAGCAGCGCGCCGGCAGCTGGCTGCTGCAGATGAGCGACAGCTTCGACGACGACGCGCCCGCCAATGAGCGGATGCTGCACAGCTGGAGCATCGAGACCGACGAGCCCACCTGTACGACGCCTGCGGGTGGTGGCGGCGGCGGTGGCGGTGGCGCCGCCGGCGGACCCGGCGGCGGGGGAGGGAACAGCGGCGCCTCCGGTGGCCAGAGCCCGCCCGTCGTGGCGTCCCTCAGCCGCTCCTCCCGCAAGGCGACGCTCAGCCGTCGCGGCACCTTCGCGTTCGCATTCCTCGCAACCCCCCGGCTGCGAGGCCGCATCGCCTTCACGATCCCCAGGCACGGCAGGGCGAAGCCGATGTCGTTCGGAAGCCGCTCGTTCACCGTGCCGCGGAGCGGGCGCGTGAGACTGACGACAACCGTTCGCGGCAGAGCGCTTGCGCAGCTCCGCAGGCGTCACACGGTCAGAGTGACCGTGACGATCGCGCTGGGCGGGACGACGTTCACGAGGAAGCTGACGCTCACGGCGCCGAAGCCGAGACGTCGCCACCGCTTCTGAGCCGCCACGCGAACACCACGGCGGCGACCGCGGTCGCGAGGTTGAGGCTCGAGACGCCGGCGCGCATCGGCAGTCGCAGACGCGCGTCGGCGCGCGCGAGCAGCGCGTCGGAGAGGCCGTGGCGCTCGGTCCCGAACGCGAGCACGGCATCCGACGGCAGCGTCGCGGGATCGAGCACATCGCCCTCGGGGTCGAGCGCGAGCAGCGGGCGGCGGGCGGACGGATCGCCCTCGGCCAGCGTCGCGACGAAGCCGTCGTCGCGCCCGACCGACAGCGCGTAGTGCAGTCCGGCCGAGCCGCGCAGCACGGCCGGGTCCCACGGGTCGTGCATCCCCGTCGTCACGACGCCTGCCACGCCCGCCCCAGCCGCCACGCGCACCACCGCGCCGACGTTGCCGAGGTCGCGCGGGTCCTCCAGCAGCACGATCGGTCCTGCGTCGCGGGCGGCACGCAGGGCGGGGCCGTCGAACACGGGCCGCCGCGCCAGCGCGAGCACTCTCGTGTACGGCACGTGGGGCACCAGCGTCGCCAGCAGCTCTGGCGCCACCGGCTCGCCGGCGAGCGCACGGAAGCGGCCTGAGAGGTCCGGCGCCAGCTCCTCGGCGAGCCGCTCCAGCGCCTCCGGATCCGCTGCCGCGACCACCTCCACAGAGGCGCCGAAGCGCAGCGCGTGCTTGAGCGCATGAAAGCCCTCGAGGATCGCGAGCCGCTCGTCCCCGCGCGCTCGCTGGAAGCGCTCCGTCAATCCCCTCACGCGAACGACGGCCGGTCGGCCCGTGGCAGCGCCGCCAGCGTCGCGTCGCGGCTGACGGCGCGGATCTCGCCCGGGATCGTCTCCAACCGCACCTTGCGGATGAAGGCCAGCTCGCCGCCGAGCGGCTTGAAGAAGTCGTCGTAGTGGGTCGGCACGACGACGCGCGGGTCGAGCCGCGGCAGCACCCGCTCCCAGTAGCGCGGCGTGACGGCGCGCCCCGCGACGCCCGCGAGGAAGACGTCGACCGGCTCGGCGCGCAGCGCCTCGTCGACGAGGTTCGCGCTGCCCTGGTGGTAGAAGGCGATCCCGCCGACCTCGATGCGGATCCCCCACACCTGCCCGCAGCGGTAGGCGCCGGGGGTGAGGCCGTGGAGGTGATCGCAGCTCAGCTCGCCGTCGAACGGCACCCGCCGGCCGAGGATCAGCTTCGAGTGCGCGCTCGGCGTGAACGAGACGACGAACGGACCCAGCTCGTAGCGGCGGTACGGCTCGACCTCGACTGCGAGGCCGCCGAGCCCGTGGAGCTGCATCAGTCTCACGAGGGAGGCGGACCCGTAGGCGGGTGCGTGGAAGCGCTGCGCGATCGCCGGTGCGTCGACCGCGTGGTCGAAGTGCGTGTGGCCGACGAGCACGCCGGCGACGTCGCCTGCGCCGGCCGGACCCACCCAGCGGTCGAGCAGCAGCGGGTCGGGCAGCGCCTGCCTGCGCAGCAGGAGGCTGCGCAGCGGCACGCGCGAGATGTACGGATCGATGAAGAGCGAGACGCCCTCGTACGTCATGCGGTAGCCGGAGACGCCGAGCCACTCCAGCTCCAATCCGGCCGGCAGGGCCAGCGGCACGGCCTCGAGGCCACGCAGCGCGTCGGCGTCGTCGCGCGGAACGGACATGACCGGCCGACCGTACCGGACGTTCGTCCACGGGCGCCGCAGCCGCGTGTGCCGAAGCGTTTGTTTGGTCACGGGAAGCTGTGCAATAGCCGCGTTCAGAGCAGATCGAGTGACGCTCATCCGCGGCGACCGGGAAGCGCTCTGCACCGCAGAGACAACGAGGCGCGCAAACACGATCGCGGAGGTTTGAGATGCGACGTCGTTCGACGAGGATTGCCGGCGCGCTGACGGTGGCGCTCGCCTGTACTGCGGCGGCCGCGCCAACAGCGCATGCCGCCCAACAGCCACCGTCCGCGCCGACCGCAGAGGCCAGCGCCCTGACGGACACACTCGGCACGACGCTGGGCAACCTGCTCGGCACCAGCGGGCCCGAGAGCCAGCAGTTGCAGAGCCTGCTCACGCAGTTGCAAGCGGGCCAGGCCCCGACCGGCGCGGCGCTCGCGCCAGTGCAGGACCTGCTCACCCGACTCGCCGCGACGCCCGCACTGCCGGCCGACGTGCAGGCGCTGATCGCGCAGCTCGCTGCGCTGCTCGGGTCCGCGCCTGCCGGCCAGCCGCTCGACCCGTCGCTGCTGATGCCGGTCGCGACGCTGCTGCGTAACTTGGGCGGGACGTCCGGTGTGCCATCCGACGTAGCCGCGCTCCTGAACAACGTCGCGGATCTGCTCGACGGCGACGGCACGGTCCCCGGTCTGCCCGTGGACGCGCTGACGCTGCCAGCGCAGCTTGTGACGCAGCTTGGTGACCTGCTCACCGCGCTTGAGCGGGGCGGACAGCCGACCGGGACGCTGCTCGCGCCTGTCGGCGACCTGCTCGACTCGGTCGCGGCGACCCCCGACCTGCCCGCTGGGGTGGCAGCGTTGCTGGGCCAGCTCGCCGACTCGCTCGACGGCACGACCGGCGCGCTCGATCCGCTCCTGGCAGATCAGCTCGCGTACACGCTCAACTCGATCGCCTCGACGCCCGGACTCACGCCCGGCCAGCGCACGACGATCGAGCGCATCTCGACGTTCGTCTCCACGCGCAGCGGCGGCGCCACCGCCGGGGTGAGAGCGCGCACCGCGACGAAGCGCGACCGCGCGGTCATCAAGCGCATTCGCGTCAACAAGGCGCGCACGCGCGTCGGCGTACGGATCGCCTGCCCGAGAAGCGCGCCGAGCACCTGCGCGACGACCGTCACCGCGAAGCTGGCCGGTCGTAAGGCCTCGGCTGGCAAGCGCGTCCGCATCGCTGCCGGCCGCAGCAAGGTCGTGCGCCTGCGGCTTGCGAGAGCGGCACGGACGGCGAGCAACAGACAAGGCGGGCGGCTGAACGTGCGCGTCGTGACCGCGTTCGGCTCGCAGCGCTTCGTCTCCACGAAGGCGGTGAAGCTGAAGGCGCGCAACCGCTAGACGAGCGGTCCGGCTGCCCGCGCGGCGCCGAGCTTGCCCCGCCTGGCGATGAGACACTCGCCGCGGGACAAGCTCGCGCCGCACGGCGACGGGGCGCCCCTGCAAGACTGGCGGCATGCGCGTCGGTGTGAAGCGAGTGGCGGGGTTGGCCGGGCTGGGAGTGATCGGTGCAGCGCTGTGGTGGCGCCGCAATCCGTCTGCATGTCCCTACAACCAGCGCTTCTGGGTCGAGGCTCCGCACCCGTTCATCACGCGTCCGCGTCTGCGCGAGGTGCTTGCGCCGGCATCCGGCGAGCACCTGCTCGAGGTCGGGCCGGGGACCGGCTACTACGCGCTCAAGGTTGCCGAATGGATTACGCCGGAGGGCCGCCTCGATGTCTTCGACCTGCAGCAGGACATGCTCGACCACACCATGCGACGGGCTGGCGAGCGTGCGATCGAGAACATCACGCCGACGCAAGGCGACGCGCGCGAGTTGCCCTACGAGGACTCGACGTTCGATGCCGCATATCTGGTCACCGTGCTCGGCGAGATCCCGGACCAGGAGGCGGCGCTGAGCGAGCTGGCGCGCGTCGTCAAGCCAGACGGGCGCGTCGTCGTCGGCGAGCTGTTCGGCGATCCGCACTGGGTGAGCCCAGGCAAGCTGCAGGCGCGCGCCGAGCGGGCGGGGCTGCGCTTCGAGCGGCGGCTCGGCAGCCCGCTGGGCTACTTCGCGCGCTTCGCGCCGGCCTGAGCGTCCTCGGCCGTTCGCACTGCCGCGCCGCGCTACTGCTTTCTGGCGATCGCCTCCGCCAGCTCGCCCTTCGTCATGCGCGAGCGGCCCGTCACGTCGAGCTTGGCGGCGCGCTCGTACAGCTCCTGCTTCGTGTGGCCCTCGTAGTCGACGCCGCCGTAGGTCCTGCCGACGTTCTGCCGCGCCCGCCCGCTCTTGGCGCGCGGATCCGATGGGCCCTTTCTGTCCTTCGCAACCCAGCGGTCGCCGACCTTCTCGAAGCTGTGCTTGAGCGCAGCGAACGCGACGCGATGGGCACGCTCGCCCTCGCCGTATTCCTGCGCGGCCGCGTCGTGCGCCTTCGCGAACGTGCGCTGGGCTTTTGCCGAGGAGCGCTTCAAGGTGTCCGGCAGCTCGCTCTGCTTGGCGGTGCCGCGTGCAGTCGTCTTGGGCATCTCGCTCAACCTCTCTTGTGCGTCGCCTGCCCTCCCATGGCTACCCGGCGGTGTGGAGGGAAAACGCGTCGCGCGGCCCTGCGGCGCATTGCGGCGACGATGCGAGTGCCACCGGTAGCGTCCACGCCATGGACTCGTCCTTCACGCCGACGCACCGCGGCGGCTCCGGCTCGCCGATGGTGTGCTTGCACGGCTTCACCGACACGTGGCGCACGTGGGATCTCGTGCTGCCGGCGCTGGAGCGTCACCACGACGTGCTCGCCCCGACACTCGCCGGGCATGCTGGCGGGCCGGAGATCGTGGGGGAGATCACCGACGCGGCAGTGGCCGACGCGGTCGAGCATGCGATGGACGAGGTGGGGTGGGAGACGGCGCACCTCGTCGGCAACTCGCTGGGCGGCTACATCGCGCTGCAGCTCGCCTCGCGCGGACGCGCGCGCAGCGTCGTCGCGCTTGCGCCGGCCGGCGGCTGGGCGGCGGGCGACGAGTCGTTCCGCGACACGCTCGACTATTTCACGACGATGCAGCGGCTGTTGAGAGACGCGGCACCGCACGCGGACGCGATCGTCGCGACGCCCGAAGGCCGGCGCCGCGCGACGCTCTCGACCGCCGAGCGCTTCGAGCACATCCCGCCCGAGTTGCTCGCCCACCAGATCCGCGGCGCGGCGAGCTGTACGGCGGCAGCGCCGCTCGTCGCCTATGCGGAGCGCGAGGGCTGGCGCATCGACGCCGAGCGGATCGACTGCCCGGTGCGGGTCGTGTGGGGGACGAGCGACAGGCTGCTGCACTGGCCGGGCGCCGCCGCTCGCTTTCGCGCGGAGTGGCTGCCGCAGGCGGACTGGGTCGAGTTGGAGGGCGTCGGCCACTGCCCGCAGCTCGACGTGCCGCTCGAGACGGCGGAGCTGATCCTCGGCTTCACTCGGTAGGCGTACCCGGCGCGTGCCGGGTGACGACGAGGCCGCTGCCGTCGGCGGGCGGCGCCTCCGACGGGGCGAGCGGAGGCGCCGGGTAGGACTGCAGCCGCGCGTGGAACGCCTGCGCGACGCGCAGCGCGTGCGCCTTCGCCATCTCGGCGGTCGGGCCGGCGAACAGCTCGTCGACGGTCTCGGTCCACAGCGCGAGCCAGCGGCCGAAGTGCCCGGCGCGCAGGTTCGCCTTCGCGTGCAGCCGCGCGTGCGGCTCGAACGGCGTGCCGGAGTAGGACTTCGTCCCCAGCAGCACCGTCTCCCAGAACGACGCGATCTGCGGGACGTGCTCCTCCAGGTCGAGTCTCGCCACGTCCGTGAACAGCCAGCCGATCACCGGGTCGGTCATCGCCTTTGCGTAGAAGGCGCGCACGAGCTGCTCGACGTCGGCGCGCGTGGCGATGTCGTGGCGGTCGACGCTCATGCCCTGAACTATGGCGATCGCGGCTACGTGCTGATGATCCGGGTCCACATCTTGTGGGCAGTCCGTGAGGCGCTGTCGCTTCAGGTGGCGGTCCTGACCGTGTAGGCGTGGGCGCCGGCGCCGGCGAGCCTGCCGCCTTCCACGATCAGGTACTCCTCGCGGATCGGGCGGCCCTCGAAGAAGCACTCGAGGATCTCGCGCGTTCCCGCGGCGTAGCGCGCCTGCGCCGACAGGCTCGAGCCGGAGATGTGCGGCGTCATGCCGTGCCAGGGCATCGTGCGCCACGGATGCTCCGGCGGAGCCGGCTGCGGATACCAGACGTCGCCGGCGTAGCCCGCGAGCTGGCCGCTCTCCAACGCCCGCACGACCGCGTCGCGATCGCAGATCTTCCCGCGCGCGGTGTTCACGAGATAGGCGCCGCGCTTCATCGTGCCGATCAGCTCGTCGTCGAACAGGCCTTCGGTGCCGGGGTGGAGCGGGGCGTTGATCGTGACGACGTCGCAGACACGCACGAGCGACTCGCTCGTCGGGTGGTAGGTGAGACCCAGCTCGCGCTCGGTTGCGGTCGGCAGGCGGTGCTGGTCGGTGTAGTGCAGCCCGACGTCGAAGGGCGCGAGTCGCCGCAGGACGGCCGAGCCGATGCGCCCGGCACCGACCGTGCCGACCTGCATGCCCTCCAGGTCGTACGAGCGCGCGACGCAGTCGGCGATGTTCCAGCCACCGTCGAGCACCCACCGATACGACGGCAGGTAGTTGCGCACGAGCGTGAGGATCATCATCACGACGTGCTCCGAGACGCTGATGCTGTTGCTGTACGTGACCTCGGCGACCGTGACGCCGTGCTCGATCGCCGCGTCGAGGTCGACGTGATCGGAGCCGATCCCGGCCGTCACCGCCAGCTTCAGGTTCGGTGCCTTCGCGATCCGCTCCGCCGTCAGGTACGCCGGCCAGAACGGCTGTGAGATCACCACCTCGGCGTTCGGCAGCTCGCGCTCGAAGACCGAGTCGGGCCCATCCTTGTCCGACGTCACGATCAGCCGATGCCCGGCCTCCTCGAGGAATCTGCGCAATCCGAGCTCGCCCGAGACGCAGCCGAGCAGCTCGCCGGGCGTGAAGCCGATCCCTCTGGGGGTCGGCGTCGCGATCCCGCCGGGATAGCGCTCGATCGTCGGGATCTCGTCGCGCGGGTAGGCCGGCGGGTAGCCGTCGACGGGATCGTCGTAGAGCACACAGAGCACAGTTGCCATGGCGTCCGCTCCTTCTTTGCGCGTACGGCCGGATCGTCTTGGCGAGCATCGCCGCACCCGGGCGTGCCAAGCTCGGCGAGCCCTCCAGTCGGCGTATGCCCGGTCTGGCCGCCTGCACAGTCCTGTGCGTGGCAAGCCGGCGCCGCGACGCTGTAGTGATCCGCGCGCGGCGGGCGTATGCTCGCAAGCGGGGTCTGCCGCTGTGGCGCTCGGAAGGAGGTATGCCGTGGCAACGGCGACGCCGGCCGGCCAGGTCGGCAACCGACCCGCCGGCTCGCAGAAGGACACCGCGTCGACGGGTGTGACCGAGCTCGACGCCGTGCTGGGCGGCCTCTTCTGGGGCGACAACGTCGTCTGGGAGCTGGAGGAGGGCGGCTCGTCGCTGGCCCCCTTCATCACCGCGCTCATGCGCGCGCGCGACCAGTTCAGCCGGGTCCTGTTCGTAAGGCTCGGGGGCGAGGATCCCGAGCAGCTTCGAGCGATCTATCCCGACGTCGGCGTCCTCGACGCGCGGGTGGGTGGAGCGCATGCGATCGAGAACGCCGGCGAGCTGCTGATGGCCCTGCGGGAACGCCTCCAACGAGCGCCGCGGGCACTGGTGGTGTTCGACTCGCTCGACGCCCTGAGCGATCGCTGGGGGCACGGCGTCGCACAGCGGTTCTTCACACGCGCGTGTCCGCTGGTGCTCGGCTTCTGGTCGGTCGGGTACTGGTCGCTCACCCCGGGGCGCCATTCCGCACAGTTGCGCCAAGCCGTGGACGCTGCCACCCAGTGCGTCGTCGTTCTCACGGCCGGCCGCCTGCGAATCGCGAAGGCCGAGGGACGCCCCCAGGGGGTGCAGGGCAGCGTGTTCCACGTCCGCACCGAGAACGGGAGAACCGAGCTCGAGCCCGCACCCACGGCTGCACGACTGGGAGCGGCGCTGCGTGCCGTCCGCATCCAGCGCCACCTGAGCCAGGGCGAGCTCGCGCGCTTGGCAGGCGTCTCCGCGAGCGCGATCTCGCAGGCCGAGCGGGGGCGTCGCGGCCTCGCCCTGGACACGCTGCTCGACCTCACCTCTCGGCTGGACATGACGATCGACGAGCTGCTCCGCGGCGAGATCGCGCTCGGCTACCGGCTGGCGCGCCGGACCCGGCGCGACGACGCCGCGGCCCGGCTGGCCCCGCTGCTCGACGACCGCCGGGTCGGGCTCCGTGTTCGCCTGTCGTGCCTCTCGCCCGGCCAGAGCGTGCGTGCGCCGGAGGTGCACGAGGGCGTCGAGCTGGTCGCGGTCGCGGCAGGGCTGGTGCAGATCGTGCTTCCCACCGGGCGGCCGGTGCTGCGGCAGGGTGAGGTGCTGTTGGTCGAGTGGAGCGGCGTGACCGGCTGGAGCAACGTCGGCGATCACGACGCGCTGGTGTTCTGGGTCCTGCGCGACGAGCTGGGGCCCCTGCGCCCGCCGTCGGCGCGTGTGCGCCGCTCGGCGTAGGTGGGGCCTCAAGGCCGCGGCAGGCGCCGGAGCGTGGGCGTCAGGGGAAGGACGGGCGTGCGCCTGCGCGGGTCGGCTGGTGGCAGCGACGTGACGAGGTCCGGCTCGTCGCGCGTCTTCTCCGCGTGGTCGAGGGCCGCGACCAGCCCGGGCGGGGTGGATGTGAGCATCGGCTTTGAGAAGACACGCCGTGCCTCGCGCTCGCACGCCGGGCACGCGATCGACGCCGGTGCGGTGCCGATCGCGCGCATCACCTCAAATGCCCCATGCTGGTCGCAGCGGTACTCGTAGATCGCCATCGATGGATGCGTCAGTTCGCAGCGCTCGGCACCTGCACGCCCTGCGTCACCTGATGCGGCCTCGCGCTCGACGGGGCGACGTCGAAGTCGAAGATCCGCCGCGGGATGTAGACCGTCGCGCACGAGTTCGGGATGTCCACCACACCGGAGAAGCGTCCCTCGATCGGCGCCGAGCCCAGGATCATGTACGCCTGGATGTCGGTGTAGCCGAACTTCATCAGGTAGTCGATCGCGTGGTGGCACGCGCGCGCATACGACAGCTGCGAGTCCAGGTAGTGCTGTCTGCCGGCGAAGTCGACCGAGACGCCGGAGAAGGCGATCCACTCGGAGTACTGCGGGTCGCGCAGGCCCGGCATGAAGATCGCGTTCTCGGTGACGCCGTACGTCTCCATGCCCCCCTTGATCAAGTCGACGTGCAGGTCCATGAACCCGCCCATCTCGATCGCGCCGCAGAACGTGATCTCGCCGTCGCCCTGGGAGAAGTGCAGGTCGCCGAACGACAGCTTCGCGCCCTCGACGAAGACGGGGTAGAAGACCCGCGTCCCAGCGGTGAAGTTCTTGATGTCTTGGTTGCCGCCGTTCTCGCGCGGCGGCGCGGTGCGGGCGGCCTCGTTCGCGACGCGGGCGAACTCGCCGTCGCCGTTGAGCGACCCGAGGATGGCGCTGTCCGGCAGCGGTGGCAGTGCCAGTGGCGGGACGCGGTCGGGGTCGGTCGCGATCAGGTCGGTCTCGCGCTTCGTCCACTTCGCCAGCAGCTCGGCCGACGGGGCGGTGCCCATCAGGCCGGGATGGTGGATGCCGACGTACGAGCACTCCGGAATGTGGCGCGAGGTGGCGACGTCACCCTCGAAATCCCAGATCACCTTGTAGGCGTCGGGGAAGCGATCGGTCAGGAAGCCGCCGCCGTTCTTCTTGGCGAACACGCCGGTGTAGCCCCAGCCCATGCCGGAGAGCGGCCCCTCGTCCTCCTGGTCGCAGGCGTCGATCTCGAGGATGTCGACGACGAGCAGGTCGCCCGGCTCGGCGCCCTCGACGTGGAACGGACCGCTGAGGACGTGAACCCCTGGAAGCGGGGCGTTGCGGACGTCGTCAGCGGAGTCGTCGTTGTGGATCGCGCCGTCGAACCACTCGCGGCAGTCGGCGCGGAAGACGTCGCCCGGCTTGACGCTCACGGCTGCGGGGATGTCGGGATGCCAGCGGTTGTGCCCGACGCGCAGCTGGTCGGTGAATCTTCTGGTGTTGTCGAGTGGGAAGAGGTTCTTCGGCATGGCTGAGCAGCTCCTTCAGTGCTGTGGGGACACGCCTCCGCGGCCGTAGGCTGTGGGGCCCTCGGGGGCCGGGCTCCAGCGCGGCCGGAAGAGGGCGAAGAAGGCGATGAAGGTCGCGACCGAGACGGCGCCAATCACGACCGCGAAGGTGCTCGTCAGCGCGTCCGGGATGTTCAGCAGCACGAGCGCGGGCACGAGTCCCGTGTAGATCCCCTGCGCCGCGCACCAGGCGCCCGTGAAGCTCGTGAGCTGGGTCTTGCCGAGCCCGAGCACGAGGAAGAAGAGGAACCACAGCACGGCCCAGCTCGCCCACAGGACACCGAGCAGGTCGCCGAGCGCGGGGTCGTCGGTGGACAGCGAGGCGTAGCCGCCGAAGTTCCACCACGAGTAGACGACAGCCGCCACCGCGACGAACAGCGAGAACCAGCCGAGTCCCGTCCCGTCGAGGTTGAACGCGTTGTTCATCGCGACGTACAGGTACGTGAAGCCGAACAGGAACAGACCTGACGCGCCGACGATGACCGCCTGGTCACCGTCCGCGCTGAAGATCAGGTAGAGCGGCGTGATCACCTGCAGCAGACCGACGAACAGGTTCATCGGGATCATCGCGGTGCCGCGCACGAGCCCAACCAGGGCCAGCCCGTTCACGAACAGGACCGCGCCTACATAGAGAAGCCCAACGGCACCCACGAGCTACCTCACAGCTTGGTCTGGCAGGGCTGGTTCGACGTCAGCGTCGGGGATGATCCGGGTGCGGGTCAAGGCTGCTGAAGCAGCGCTTCAGCGCGTGTGGGTGGCGCGGCGATTCGTCTGGGCTGACGGGTGGCGACCGGTCCCGTCACCGCGTGCGTTCGCCCGCGACAGCAATGGTCCAGAGAGTCCGCCGAGCAACGCGGGCGCTCGCAGGACTTCAGGCGGCGATGCCGTGTGTTTGCTCGGGCGCGGTGAGCGCTTCGAGCGGGTTCGCAGCAGGCGGGTGCTTGCGTCCCCACACCTCGCCACCTGCAGAGTTCTTAGCCGCGTTCGACCAATCAGCGTGACGCTGGTGGCTGATTCGCCTTCGACCACGCGTCCGCAGCGCCGTCGGGCGCGTCGTGGCGGTCACCGATCCGCTCGGGCGCACGACCCGCGCCGTCTACGACGATGCCAACCTGCTCGTCAAGACGATCGACACCCGGGGCGGGGAGACGGACTACGGAAGCGACGCGAACGGCAACCTCACTTCGGTCACCGACGCGCGCGGCAAGACGATCAGAGCCACCTACGACCTGCGCGATAAGCTCGCGACCTGGACCGACGCCGACGGCAACACCGAGACGCTCGAGCGCGACCTCGGCGGCAACGTGGTCAAGGTCACTGACCGCGACGGTAACGTCACGACGAACAGATACGACGACCTCGGCCGCCGCACGTTCGCCGGGTTCGGTACGACCGGCAGCCCCGGCAGCGAGACCTACGACAGCACGATCGACTACAGCTACGACGACGGCGACCGCCTCACCGAGCTCGACGACTCCGCAACCGGCACCGTCACGAACACCTGGGACGGCCTCGGGCGCCTCACCTCCCAAGAGACCCCGAACGGCGAGGTCTCCTACACCTACGACGACGTCTCACGCCGCGAGACGATGTCGCTCGACGGCTCGTCGCTCGCCGCCTACGGCTACGACGACGCGGGCCGCCTGACGAGCGTCGCGCAAGGCGGGGAGACCACGAGACTCGGCTACGACCGCGGCCGGCCGCTTCGACGGCATCACCCTCCCGAACGGGATCGAGCGCACCACGACCTACGACGCGGCGAACGAGGTCACGAGACTCGACTACGTGCTTGGCGCGACCTCGCTCGGCGACCTGCAGTACGCCTACGACGACGCCGGTCGCCGCACCGCGATCTGGGGCTCGCTCGCGAGATTCCGGCTGCCCGAGGCGATGAGATCCGCGACGTACGACGACGCGAACCGCCGCACCGCTCAGGGTGCCGCCACGCTCGCCTGGGACGACAACGGCAACCTCACCGACGATGGCACCAACACCTACGCCTGGGACAGTCGCAACCAGCTCACAGGCATCAGAGACAGAAGCGGCACGATCGCGTCCTTCACCTACGACCCGCTCGGCCGTCGAGAGGGCGCGACGATCGACGGCAGTACGCGGAGCTTCGTCTACGACGGCTGGAATGTCGTCAAGGAGGACGGGACCAGCTCCGATGCGATCCTCATGAACGGGCTGGGGCTCGACCAGGTCTTCGCACGCACCATCGGCACGACCACCAGCAGCGTGCTCGCCGACGCACTCGGCAGCACGACCGCGCTCGCCGACGACAGAGGTGCGATCACCGACGAGCTCGCATACGGTCCGTTCGGCGAGTCCGACACCACGGTCGATCACCCGTTCCAGTACACCGGACGCGAGAACGACGGCACCGGCCTCTACCAATACCGCAACCGCTACTACAGCCCCACCATGAAGCGCTTCATCAGCGAGGACCCCACCGGCATGGCCGGCAGCGGCACCAACTACTACGCCTACAACAACAACGACCCGCTCGACTTCACCGATCCGCTCGGCACGACTCCCTGGCTTCCGGGTGGCTGGTCGCCCCCGAATCCGATCGCATGGGTCGGCGATCAGATTGCGCCGAGCAGCGGCTACAACTCGTTCAACCTCGACGGGCACCTCGGCGTGGGATTGGGCCTCAGCTTCCAGGTGAGCTGCAACGGGAAGTTCAGCGTCGGCATCAACATCGGCCCGGCATCGGAGCGTCCGCGAGCGGGACGCACCAGACGGGCACCCCGACACCGACGATGAGCTTCAACGACCTCTCGATCGTCGGCGGCGGGACCGCCGGATTCGCCTCCGGCAACGCGACTGTGAGTCCGAGCGACGGCAGCGGCGGGGTCGGCTACGGCGTCGGATTCGGCGGGTCCGCGTCGATCGGGCTCGGAGGGACTGTCGGAACCAAGGACCAGGGCTGCTGACGACATGATCTCGTACGTACTCGCGGCTGTAGCGCTTGTGATCGTCGTTCGCGCGCTCGGGCGCAGACCGTTCGTGATTCTGGGTCGCCGTCTCACCGGACGGGGCCCGGGTCGCCCGCCCTGGACCGAGCCGGGAGCCGAGCGGTGGTTCGCGCTCGGAGCCGTCGTGCTCCTCATCGGTCTTGGCGTAGCGGCATACCTGTCGAGACCGGTGGGGTACTCGATCGCGGCGCTCGGGCTGCTCGCCGTGGCCTACACGGGCGTACTCGTCGCGCTCGACCGCAACGGGGCCGCGAGAGCGTTCGTGCGACGCTTCTGGACCGAGCAGGGGATCACCGTGCCGGCGCCGATGATCCAGATGCGCATCATGGGCGGCGGATGGTGGTCATCGGGCTCATCGGCGTCGCGATCGTGCTCAGAGAGGCGCTCCGGTGAGTCGGTGCGAGGACTCGGCGGGACGCTTGCTGCAGGAGCGGTCGGCGGCGCAGTCGGTGGCGCGTACAACGCGGCCGGAACGCAGATTGGTGTCACGCCCACACAGGTCGGTATGGGCGCCATCGCCGGAACGGCCGGCGGCATGGCTGGTGGCCGATCTGGGTTACTCCTTCTCCGGCGCAGCGGCGAACGCTGGAGCAGCAGTGACCGGTTGGGGCTTTGACACGTCGATCTCGATTGGAACCGGCCAATCTGTGGGAGTTGGCGTCGGCACCAAGGACGACTGTTGAGACGCGACATCACCAAGTCGGGGCTCTTCTGGGATCTCTTCGTGGCGCTGGGGGTCATGGGCCTGATCGCGGCGATCATCGGACTCGCTGTCGCACCCGCGAGAGCGGCCACTGCGTGCGTGACCCTCGGAGTCGTTTCCATCGTCGTGCTGGCCAGCTACGTCTACCGTCACCGTCGCCAAGTCGCCACTGCCGAGAAGCCGGTCGGGGATGTCCCTGCGCCCGGGCCGCGGCTCACAAACGCGCAATATCGCGGCGTCGAGGCGCTCTGGGTGGTCATCCTCGTGGCGGCGGTCATCGCGACGGTCGCCACGGATGGCTCCAAGGGCGTGGCCTTTGGCGTTCCAACTGCGATGGCGATCGCCGCTCTGGCGATCCTCGAGACCCGACGGCGCCGCGACGTGCACTAGCCGACGATGCGGTCGACAAGGCGCATGCTGAGGCTGATCGCGGGCCGGAATGGTCCTTGACGCGGCTTGCCGATAACGACAAAGGCCCACGAACACCTCGATCACCATCGGGAGCGGCACTCGTACGGCGGCGCGACGAACGGATCAAAGGACGGATGTTGAAACGCGAGATCAGCGCACTGTGCGCAGGCAACGACCCGCTCGACTACACCGACCCGCTGGGACTGTTCGGCTTCATGGATATCTCGGACTTCGCTGCCAACGTCGTAGACGGCGCGCTCGCCGGAATTCCAAGCCGGATCATGGGCATCCCACAATCGTGCTGGGACAGCACCGGCTCAGCTTGGGTCCGGCCGTTCGCGTCGGCAGTCGGCGGGTTCACCGTTTCTGGCATCGGGAACCGCCTGGCTGTTCGCGCGGTCGGCACAGGGCTCTTTGCTCCTGCGATCTCGGGAGCGATCGGAGGTGCAGCCGGTGGGGGCTGGAGCGCCGCTGGGACCAACGTCAACACCGGAGCCGGAGGGATCGGTCTCGGTGCGGGCGCTGGGCTGGCGGGCGGCGCCGCGGGTGGGGCTCTCACCGGCCAATTCGGTAGAGGTGGGGCGGCTGCGGCGGGGTCCACGGCAGCAAGCGAGGTGACCGGCTACAGCGTCGGACACGGCACCGGTCAAGGTGGGGGCGGCGCGGCGGGATCGTCCGCGGGATCGAAGGATTCGTGTTGAGACGCGAAATCACGAAAGACGGCCTGTACATGGCGTTGGGGTTCGTCGTCGCCGCGACAGGCCTTGTGGGATCCGTCCTCGGCTTGATCGTTGGTCCCTCCGATCAAGCCGCCGTGTTTGCGGTGCTCGGCGGAACCTGCCTGCTGACGCTGGTCGGCTTCACCTACATGCGACACCACCCCGAGGACCCAGCCGCCGTCGAGGCGAGCCGCGCCGACCAGACGAGCGAGCGCGTCGGGGCGTTCTGGGCCGTCATGCTCGCGGGATCAATCGCCGCGGCGATCCTTGTGGATGGACCGTCTCAAGGCGTTTGGATCTTCCTTGCAATCGTCTCGATCTATCAACTGGTCGCATGGGCAAGGCGACGCCGTGCGTCGTAATGGACCAAACCGCAATGCAAGCGGAAATGAACGAGGTGCCCGCACGACACGCTCGCCGTTCCAGTTCTGGAGAATTCCTGTCCGCGTCGTCCGCGAGGCTGGATGCTCGGAAAGGAGACGGTATGCGGGATTTGACGCGATGCCGGAGGAGGGACTCGAACCCCCGACACGCGGATTATGATTCCGCTGCTCTAACCGACTGAGCTACTCCGGCGGGGAGGCCGAAGTGTAGCGGTGGGGCAGGACCGGCAGCCGGTCCCTCGAACCTCGGAAAGCACTGGCCACAGGCGACCGCGGCTCGGCCGCTGGGAGGCACCGATGCCCTTTGTGAGAGACGCTGACGCCCCGCCCGGTGGCGTGACCGTCGTCGCCGCGCTCGCGATCCTGATCGGGATCGCGGAGATGTGCGCGGGCGTCGTGGTGATCGTCCTCAGCGGCAGCGTGCACGGCTGGTCGACTGCCGGCGCGATCGCGTTCGGGATCGTGACCGTCCTCGTCGGGGCGATCTACGCGTGGGTGGGCAGCGGCCTGCTGAAGCTCGACCCGTCCGCCTGGATCGTGGGCCTCTTCATCAGCGGCTTCCGCGCGGTCTACGACCTCGTGTGGCTTCTCGTGCAGGGCATCGACGGGATCGGCGTCGTGAGCCTGATCGCGCTGGTCCTCAACCTGATGGTCTTCATCGTGCTGTGGTCGTCGCGCACCTCGTTCGGCGCCGACGCCGGCGGCGGTCCCGGGCCGGTGCAGCCGGCTTGAGCACGCGGCCGCAGCCCATCGCGCGGTAGCGTGGGCGACATGACCGCGACGACGCCACCGCAGGAGCAGCTCGACCGCGCGCTGGAGACCGTGATCGGCCGCTGCCTCGACGTCCGCACCGGCGAGAACGTGCTCGTGATCGGCGACTACGACACCGACTCGCGCGCGCTCGCCGAGGCACTGCGCGACACCGCCGCCCGCTACGGCGCCGACGCCGTCCTCGCCCTCATGGACCCGCGCGCGAACGACGGCACCGAGCCGCCGCCGTCGATCGCCGCGGCGCTCGCTGCCTGCGACGTCTACATCGTCCCGACGAGCCGCTCGCTCTCGCACACCGAGGCGCGCCGCGCCGCGACGAACGCCGGCGCCCGCGGCGCCACGCTCCCCGGCGTCACCGCCGACATGCTCGCGCGGATGATGGCGATCGACTTCGACGCGCTGAAGACCCGCACGCTCCAGATCACCGAGCTGCTGGAGCAGGCCGACTCCGCCCACGTCAGATGCCCGCACGGCTCCGATATGACGCTCGATCTCACCGGGCGCAGAGGCCTTGCCGACTACGGCGAGATCTCCAGCGGCGCGAAGTTCGGCAACCTGCCCGCCGGCGAGGGATTCGTCGCGCCGCTCTCCGGCCACGGCACGCTCGCGGCCACCTCGCTCGCACCGCTCGGCATCTCGCCCGAACCGGTCCTGCTGACCGTCGAGGACGGCCACCTGACCGCCGCGAACGGCCCGCTCGGCCCGGAGTTTCTCGAACGCCTGCAGGCACATGGCCCGAACGGCACGAACGTCGCCGAGCTCGGCGTCGGCACGAACGACGCCGCGATCCTCACCGGCAACGTGCTGGAGGACGAGAAGATCCTCGGCACCGTTCACGTCGCATTCGGTGCCAGCGCCGGCATCGGGGGGACCGTGTCCGTTCCGATCCACCTCGACGTCGTCGTCGTGGACCCGACGCTCGACGTCGGCGGCACGCGCGTCCTCGACGCGGGCCGCTGGGTGCTCTAGAGCAGCGCTCCGCGAGTGCTCCTCGCAGTCCCCAACTTCTCCGAGGGCCGCGACGACGCGACGATCGATGCGATCGGGCACGCGCTCACGCGCGGCGGCGATGGGGGACAGGTCCAGCTGCTCGCGATCCACCGCGACCCCGACCACAACCGCAGCGTCTTTACCCTCGCGGGCACGCCGGGAACGCTCGCGCCTGCGCTGCTGGAAGGCGCGCGCGTCGCGGTCGAGCGGATCGACCTGCGGACCCACGACGGCGTTCACCCGCACGTCGGCGCGCTCGACGTCGCGCCGCTCGTCCACCTGACCTCGAACGATCGCGGCGCCGCCTGCGCCGAGGCGCTCGTGACCGCGGACCTGCTCGCACGTCACCTCCAGCTCCCGATCCTGCTCTACGGCGCGCTCGCGCACGGGCGCACGCGCGCGGAGCTGCGCCGCGGCGGGCCGGCCGAGTTGGCGCGGCGCCTGCGGGACGGCGAGCTGGCGGCGGACTTCGGCCCATCGCGCGCACACCCGTCCGCCGGCGCGACGCTCGTCGCCGCACGCCCGCCGCTCGTCGCGTTCAACGTCACGCTGCGCCCACCGTCGACGCTGGACACCGCCCGCGACATCGCCGCCCGGATTCGCGAGGGGGCCCCGGAGGGCCTGCCCGGCCTGCGCGCGATCGGCCTGCGGCTCGACAAGCAGCAGGAGATCCAGATCTCGATGAACGTCGAGCGCCCCGACCTCACTCCGCTGCGCGACGTGGTCGCAGCGATCGCAAAGCACGCCGAGCCGGCGGCCGCCGAGCTGATCGGCCTCGCACCGGAGCAGGCCTTCACCGGCTTCCCCACCGACCTGCCGATTCCCGGCTTCGATCCCGACGCGCACCTGATCGAGCGCGCGCTTGCCCGGCTGAGCTGAGCGATCGGCGCCGTCGGGATCGCCCCGTAGGGTCCCGCCGATGACAATCCGACGACTCCTCCCACCTGCGGCCCTGCTTGCGGCCGTCGCTCTGATCGGCGCCGGCTGCGGCAGCTCCGACGAGCCGTCCGCAGACGATGCGCAGTCCGCGTACCAGTCCGTCAGAGCTCAGATCGCGGGCCTTGGCGACTCGATCGGGCCGGCCATCACCGGCGCGGGCAGCGAGACCGATGCCCAGCTCTCCAGAGCCTTCGCTCAGCTCCAGGCGCGCGGTCAGGCCGCGGTCGAGAGACTCCAGGGACTCGAGGTCCCAGATGAGCTGAAGGAGAAGCGCGAGGCCCTCGGCGACGCGCTCGACAGAGGCACCGCCGACCTGGCCGACATCGCGAGAGCGGCCAGAGACTCCGACGCGGCCGCCGCAAGAGCGGCGGTCGAGGACCTGATCGCCGACTCGCAGGAGATCAGAGACGCGCGCGCCGAGTTCGAGAGAGCGCTGAACGACGCGGCGAAGTAACACCGGTACGGCGCTGCCCCACACCGGGGCGGCGCCGCCCGAGCTGTCCGCGGCTGCCCGGCCGACGACCATCTAAGCTGCAAGCAGCGATGGCGCAGACGAAGAAGAAGCGGCAGACCAAGCACCGCGGCAACGCCGCCGGTCAGGTCGAAGCGCGCGGGCGCACCGGCCGCAGACCGACGGCCGACGAGCGCAAGCCCAGCTCGCGTGAGCTGCGCATGGCACGGCTCGACCAGCCGCCGACGTGGCGCGGCGCGCTGAACCGTGCGCTGATCGCCGCCGGCCTGTTCTTCGTGCTGCTGCTGTTCTTCTTCCGCAACCAGCAACTCGGCCCGAAGCTCGGGATAGCCGCGTTCATGCTCGCGGTCTACGTCCCCATGGGCTACTACACCGACCTCTTCATCTACCGCCGCCGTCAGGCGAGAAGACAGCGGGACCAGGTCGCGGGCAGATGATCGAGGTCGGCATGCTCACGGTCGGGCCGGTGCAGGAGAACTGCTTCCTGGTCCGGCGCGAGGGCGGCGACCGCGCCGTGATCGTCGATCCGGGCGAGGAGGCTCCGCGCCTCCTGCAGGCGATCGAGCAGTGGGACGTCACGCTCGACGCGATCCTGCTCACGCACACGCACTTCGACCACGTCGGCGCCGTCGCGCCGCTCGCGAGAGCGACCGGCGCGCCGGTCTACTGCCCCGAGCTCGAGCGCGGCGTGCTGGCCGACGTCATGAGATACGTCCCGTGGCCGGGCTTCGGGCCGTTCGAGTCCTACGAGGCCGACCATCTCGTGAGCGGCGGCGAGCGGCTCACGCTCGCGGGGATCGACTTCGACGTGACGTTCACGCCGGGGCACAGCCCCGGCCACGTCACGTACGCGGTGACGGATGACGACGGCACGGCGCTGTTCTCCGGGGACGTCCTCTTCCAGGGCTCGATCGGGCGCACCGACCTGCCCGGCGGCGACCACGCGCGCTTGCTGCAGTCGATCGGCGAGCTGCTCGAGACCTACCCGGACGACGCGGTCGTCCACCCGGGCCACATGGGCCTCACGACGCTTGGCGCCGAGCGCGCGTCGAATCCGTTCCTGCAAGCGCTCGCCCGGTAGTGGTGCGCTCATCGGTACATTCGGCCGCCGCCCGGCGGCGGCTCGTCGTCCGTCTCTGCGTCCTCGGACTCGCCTGTGCCCCCGGCACAGGCTTCGTCCTGCGTCCTTGATACGAACGACGATCCATCCACCGGACGACCACCCGAATGCACCGACGAACACACATCGGCCCGCCATGAGCGCGAAGCTCCAAGCCCCTCGGGGGACCTCCGACGTGCTGCCCGACGACGCCGCCCGCCGCGACGCGGTGGAGGAGGCTGCGCGCAGGACCCTCGGCGCGGCCGGCTACCGCCGCATCGAGACGCCGGCGTTCGAGGCGACCGAGCTGTTCGCGCGCGGCGTCGGCAGCTCGACCGACATCGTCCAGAAGGAGATGTACACGTTCGAGGACGGCGGCGGGCGGTCTCTGACGCTGCGCCCGGAGGGGACGGCGCCGGTCGCGCGCGCGTACATGGAGCACGGCATGCAGAAGCTGCCGCAGCCGGTGAAGCTCTGGTACCTGTCGTCGTTCTTCCGCTATGAGCGCGCGCAGAGAGGCCGCCAGCGCCAGTTCTGGCAGGTGGGGACGGAGGCGATCGGCTCCGCCGACCCGGCCGTCGACGCCGAGTCGATCGTGCTGCTCGCCGAGCTGCTCGACGCGCTCGGCGTGAGAGACGTGCGTCTGCGTCTCTCGTCGCTCGGCACGCCGGAGACCCGCGCGGCTTACCGCGAGGAGCTGCAGGCATACCTGCGCGCGCACGAGGATCGCCTGTCGGACGAGGTCCGCTCGCGGATCGACGTCAACCCGCTGCGCGCCTTCGACGCCGACCACCCGGGCACCCGGGAGGTGATGGCCGGGGCGCCGCTGCTGCTCGACCGTCTCGACGGCGAGGACGCCGACCACTTCGCCGAGGTGCGGGCGCTGCTTGACGAGGCCGACCTGCAGTACGAGCTCGATCCGACGCTCGTGCGCGGGCTCGACTACTACGCGCGCACCGTCTTCGAGTTCACGAGCGACGCGCTCGGCGCGCAGTCCGGCGTCGGCGGCGGCGGCCGCTACGACGGGCTCATCGAGCAGCTCGGCGGTCCGGCCACGCCGGGCGTTGGGTGGGCCGCCGGGATCGAGCGGATGCTGCTGGCTGCCGACGCGCACGCGGTCGCGGCGCCCGTCGTGGACCTGTTCGTCGCGTATGCGGAGGCGCAGCCGGCCGTCCGTGCGACGGCGTTCCGGATTGCCCATCGCGCGCGGCGCGCCGGGCTCGACGCGCAGCTCGAGCTCGCGGGACGCTCGTTGAAGGGTCAGCTCAAGCAGGCGGATCGGATCGGCGCGCGCTTCGTCGCGATCGTCGGTGAGGAGGGTGTGACGGTGAAGGATCGAGAAGCCGGCGAGCAGGACGAGCTCGCGCCCGACGCGGTGATCGCGGCCGTGCTGCGCGGGAGGACGTTGTGAGGTCCACACCGCGCGCGAACGCCTTCCGCGACGCCTGGGCCGGCTCGCTCACCGGCGAGCGGGCCGACACGCCGGCGCGCGTCGCCGGCTGGGTTCATCGCCGCCGCGACCATGGCGGCCTGATCTTCATCGACCTGCGGGATCGCTCCGGGATCGTGCAGCTCGTCTTTCACCCCGACCGCGCGCCCGAGGCGCACGCCGCTGCGCATGCGCTGCGCTCCGAGGACGTCCTGACCGCCGCCGGCACGATCGTGCGACGCTCGCCCGAGAACGTCAACCCGAACATCCCGACCGGCGAGATCGAGCTGGCGGTCGACGAGCTGGTCCTGCACGCTGACGCCGAGACGCCGCCCTTCCCGATCGACGAGGACGGCCCGGTCGACGAGCTGATCCGCCTCAAGCACCGCACGCTCGACCTGCGGCGCCGCCCGTTGCAGGAGGCGCTCGCACTCCGCCACCGCGTGATCCAGACGATGCGGTCGGTCCTCGACGAGCGCGACTTCCTCGAGATCGAGACGCCGATCCTGACCCGTTCGACACCCGAGGGCGCGCGCGACTACCTCGTGCCCGCGCGGATCGACCCGGGCGCGTTCTTCGCGCTGCCGCAGTCGCCGCAGCTGTTCAAGCAGCTGCTGATGATCGGCGGCTACGAGCGCTACTTCCAGATCGCCCGCTGCTTCCGCGACGAGGACACGCGCGCCGACCGCCAGCCGGAGTTCACCCAGCTCGACTTGGAGATGAGCTTCGTCGCCGAGGACGACGTGATCGAGACGATGGAGGCGATCATGGCCGCGGTCTTCGCGGCTGCGGAGTTCGACGTCCCGCCGGCGCCATGGCGGCGGATGCCGTACGACGAGGCGATGCTGCGCTACGGCGTCGACCGTCCCGACACGCGCTTCGGGATGGAGATCGCGGACGTGGGGGAGGCGCTCGCGACCTCGGAGTTCAAGGTCTTCAGCGGCGTCCTTGCGTCCGGCGGGGTCGTGCGCGGGATCAACGCGGGCGCGCGCGAGCTGGCGCGCAGAGATCTCGACGAGCTGACCGAGCTGGCGAGACAGTTCGGCGCGAAGGGGCTCGTGTGGGCGTTTGTGGAGGAGGGCGGCACGTGGCGCTCGCCGATCGCGAAGTTCCTGAGCGAGGCCGAGCTGGCCGGCGTGACCTCGGGTCTGGAGGGCAAGCCGGGCGACCTGCTGCTGATCTCGGCCGACACGCCGAAGGTCGTCTGCGCGGTGCTGGGTGCGCTGCGGCTGGAGCTGGCGGAGCGTTTCGGTCTGGTTCCCGACGGCTCGCACGACATCCTCTGGATCGTCGACTTCCCGATGTTCGAGCAGGTCGAGGATGGGAGCTGGACGGCGTTGCACCATCCGTTCACCGCGCCCGAGGGCGACCTCGACGGCGATCCGGGCGCGCTGCGCTCGCGTGCCTACGACCTCGTGCTGGACGGGAGCGAGATCGGCGGCGGCTCGATCCGCATCAACCGCACCGACGTGCAGCAGAAGGTGCTGGAGCTGCTCGGCATGAGCGCCGAGGAGGCGCACGCGCGCTTCGGGTTCCTGCTCGACGCTCTGAGATACGGCGCGCCCCCGCACGGCGGGATCGCGATGGGGATCGACCGCATCGTCACGTTGCTCGCCGGCCGCGAGACGATCCGCGACGTGATCGCCTTCCCAAAGACGGCTTCGGGCGCCGATCCGCTCACCGGCGCGCCCGCCGTGGTCGACCCGCGTCAGCTCAGAGAGCTGGGGATTGTCGTGCCGCCGCGCCCGCAGCGCTAACGCCTCGGGGCGTATCTGCCGAATACGGGGAAGATGAATCAGGTTTCCCGTCCTGTGCAGGTCGTGCTCGCCGTGACGCTGCTGTTCGCAGCGCTGTGGTTCGTCGCGCTGAGACCGAAGTCGTCGACGGGCGGCGAGTCGGCGGCCACACCCGCTCCCGCGGCGCCGACGACGCCCGCTCCGTCGGGCGGTGCTGCCCCGGGCACCGAGGGTTTGAAGAGCGCGGTCGACCAGGCGCGCGGCGCTGTCGCTACCGCGAACGGGGACACACCGGCGGCGAGAGCGGAGGCCCCGGCGGCATCCGCAACACCCGCCAGAGCGGCCCGGCCCGCGACAAGATCAGGCGCCAGCGCGAGACCGGCCACCGCCCCGAGCTCGGCGCGCCGTCCGACACAACGCAGCGGCCCGGCGAGCCTCGTCGAGGCGGCGCTGCGCCAGCGCAAGGCCGTCGCGATCGCCTTCGTCGACCCGCAGACGGCCGACGCCCGCGCAGTTGCCGTGGAGGTCCGTCACGTCTCCCACTTCGACGGCCGCGCCGCCACATTCGTGGCGCCGCTCGCCAAGCTGTCCGCCTACGGCTTCATCACGAACAGAGTCGAGGTCACCGTCGCCCCGACCGTCGTGATCGTCGACCCGCGCCGCCGCGCCACCACCATCGTCGGCTTCACCGACCGTGGCGAGATCGAGCAGCGCCTCGCCGACGCGCTGGCGTCGGCGAAGCGCTGACCCGGAATCATCTGCCGGAGTCGACGACGCTGAAGCGTCGCGTCGCGGGCCTGGATCGATTGCCGGACGGATCGACGGCCACCAGTGACAGGCGGTAGGAGCCTGCTCTGAGCGGTCTTCTGCCGAGTCGCGCCCGCAGCGTGAAGGTGTTTCTGCCCAGCACGCCTGCGACGAGGCGCGCTCTGGCGCGGGCGGTGGCCGCCGTCCTTACGCGATGGACGCCGACGAGCACTCTCGCCGGCTCGCTCAGTCTGAAGCGGACGGTCGCGGTGGGCTCCGCGCTTGACAGGTCGATCCTCCGCGGGACGATCCGCAGTCTCGCGATTCTCGGTCGGGTCTGGTCGACCACGCGGTAGGTCACCGTGCTCGCGAACGTGAACCCGAGGGAATCTCCAGCGGTGACGGTGAACGCGTTGTCGCCGACGGTGGTCGTGTCGATCACAGCGCCGGACTGGACAGGTCCAGCGCACGAGACGATGGGCGCCGAGATGATGAAGGGCCGGCATCTGTACGTGACGCGGGCACGGCTTCCCTGGACGTAGACGGCGCCATCTCTCGGGGCGAGGATCGCCACCGACGGGTGTCCCAGCTCGTAGGTGATCGTCACGGACGGCTGGCCGGTCGTGTCGGTCGAGATCTGCTCGCCGATCGATGCTCGGCTCACTCCAGCACCACCGCCGCCGCCCGAGGTGCCCGTGTTGTCGCCGCAGTAGGCGCCGCCGCCGCCGCCGCCACCACCGGCGATGCCGCCGCCTCCGCCGCCGGCATCGCCGTGACCGGCCAGGTCCGCGCTCAGGCCGCCGGCGCCTCCTGCCGGTGAGTTTCCGCTGGCTCCGGCCTCGCCGCCTTCGCATGCGGGGTCGCTGGAGACGCTGCCGCCGCCTCCGGCTCCAGCGGTCGTCGTGGCGACGGTCCCGCCACCGGCCGCGGTGAGCGTCGCAGTCGACGATCCAGCACCTCCGGCGGCGGGCGTCGAGCCGGCGCTGCCGCCCGCTCCGCCGGTTCCCGGAAGGCCGTCCGCGCCGGCACCTCCACCGCCACCGGCGACGATCTGTCGCGTGAAGAGACACGCGTCGTTGACCTTCACGCTGCACGTCTCGACGCTCGACGCTCCGCCGCCGCCACCGGCCAGCGTGGGGAAGGGCAGGACTCCCGCAGCGCCACCACCGCCGACGCCCGCGACGCCGATCGCTCCGTTTCCGGCGACGGTGACGTGGACCTCGTACGGGCCGCCGGCCGCAGTGCCCCGGTTCACGCGGACGTCCCCCGTCGCCACCGCGCCGTAGCCGCCGGTGAGCCCGCCTCCGCGGCCGCCGACTGCGACGACATGGACCCTGACCGCGCCCACCGGCAGCATCACCGTCGTGGTGCCCGGCGTGGTGTACGTCAGCGTCTCAGCTGCGGCGGCGCTGGCCGGCAGCATCACGGTGCAGGCGGCGATGCCCGTAAGCAGGGTACGGCGATAGCGCATGGAACGGCCTCCCTCGGTCGTGCGCACGAAGCGGTGCACCATATGCCAACCTTCCGGTCGGTTGCGTCGGGTGAGTGGCGGCGCGCCAGCTCGTTAGCGCGTCAGCGCTGGCTGCTCGTCGGTCCGCTGCGGCGCGTCGGCGTCGTCGGCCGGCAGCACCGGCGGCTCGATTGCAAGGTGCGGCATGCGCCGGTCGAGCCATCCGGGCAGCCACCACGTGCGGCGGCCGAGCAGATGCAGCAGCGCCGGCAGCAGCAGGGAGCGCACGATGAACGCGTCGACGAACACCGCGATCGCGAACGACAGGCCGAACAGCTTCACCGCGCGGTCGTCGTTGAGGCCGAACGACAGGAAGACGCAGATCATGATCGTCGCCGCTGCCGTGATCACGCGGCCGGTCTTCGCGAGGCCCTCGACGACCGCGCGTCTTGCGTCCCGCTGCCGCGTCCACTCCTCGTGGACGCGCGAGATCAGGAAGACCTCGTAGTCCATCGACAGGCCGAAGACGATCGAGAACAGCATCACGGGGATGAACGCGTCGATCGGCCCCGCCTGGATTCCGAGCAGTCCGCCGAGCCAGCCGTACTGGAAGATCGCGACCGCGACGCCGAGCGAGGCGCCGATCGACAGCAGGTTCATGACCGACGCCTGCAATGGGATCACGAGCGAGCGGAAGACGACGAGCAGCAGCAGCGCGGCGAGCACGACGACGACGCCGATGAACAGCGGCAGCTTGTCGGCGAGCACGCTCGAGAAGTCGATCCCGATCGCCGTCGAGCCGGCGATCAGCAGCGTCGTGCCGGTCGCGCGCTCGACCGGCGGCAGCGTCTCGTCGCGCAGGCGGTTCACGAGGTCGGTCGTGGCGGCGTCCTGCGGCGCGGAGGTGGGGAAGGCCTGCAGCGTCGCGGTGCGCCCGTTCGGGCTCACCACCGGCGGCCCGACGGAGGCGATCCCGGGCGCCGCGCTGAGCGTTGCACCCGCCTTTGCGAGCGCCGCTCTCGCCGCGGCCGGATCGGACGGCAGCTGCGCGACGACCAGCAGCGGCCCGTTGAAGCCCTTGCCGAAGCCCTCCGCCAGCAGGTCGTAGCCGTGGCGCGTCGTGGTGCTCTTCACGTCGTTTCCGGCGTCGCTCTGGCCAAGGCGCATCGACAGTGCCGGAACCGCGAGCGTCAGCACGATCGCCAGTCCGGCGACCATCGCCGGCCATGGATGGCGGGCGATCAGGTTCGCCCACGCGGTCCAGCCACGGTCGTCCCGGCGCCCGGCCGCGGCCTGCCGCGTCGCCCGGCGGCCGAGCTTTCCGACGCGGTCGCCGAAGCGCGACAGCAGCGCCGGCAGCAGCGTCAGCGAAGCGAGCATCGTCATCAGCACGCCGAGCGCGGTCGCGACCGACATGCCGTAGAGGAAGGAGACGCCGAGCAGGCACATCCCCAGCACCGCGATGATCACCGTCACGCCCGCGAACAGGACCGCGCGGCCGGCGGTGTCCATTGCCGTCACGACCGCGTCCTCGACGGTCGCCCCCTGCCGGTACGCCTCCCGATACCGCGTGACGATGAACAGCGCGTAGTCGATCCCGACGCCGAGACCGACCATTGCCGCCAGCTCAGTCGAGACGGACGGCACGTCGAAGACGTGTGAGAGCAGGCCGATCAGTCCGAATGCGGTGCCCAGCCCGAGCACCGCGGTGATGATCGGCATCCCCATCGCGGTCAGCGAGCCGAACGTCAACAGCAGCACGACGACCGCGGCGAGCAGGCCGATCGCGCTGGCCGTGCCGAAGCTCTGCTCCTGCGCCTGCTCGATCGCGTTGCCGCCGAGCTCGACCTGCAGCGCGTCCGACTCGATCGACTGGGCGGTGTCGATCAGCCGCTGCGCGTCGGCTCTCGCCAGCACGTTCGCGCGCTGGTCGAACGAGACGGTCGCGAAGGCGATCGTGCCGTCCTGTGAGACGACCGGTCTGCTGACGTGGCTGACGTGGGGGAGCCGCTCGACTCTGGCGAGCATCGTGTCGATCTGCGCGCTCGTCGCGCGCGCGGCGATCCGCCCCTGCGTCGTGTGCAGCACGATCTGGTCGCTGTCGCCCGACTGGCCGGGGAAGTCTTTTCTCAGGAGGTCGTACGCGCGCTGCGAGTCGGTGTTCGGCAGCGAGAAGGTCTCGGCGTAGCGCGTGCCGGCCGCGCCGGAGAGCGCCAGCAGCCCGACGAGCAGCGCGACCCACGCGCCGATCGCGAGTGCGCGGTGATGGACGACCCAGCGCGCCAGGCGTGCGACGAGGCCTTTCCGAGTGGGCGAGTGGGTGGGAGCGCTCACTCGCTCCGATGATGGCAGCACGCTTGCCGCACGGAATCGAGTCGATCGTGACCGCCGACAGAGGGTTCGACGGCGTGCGCGGGATCAGGCGGGTCGACCCGCTCGACGCCACCGCCCGCAGACGGCTCCTGCGCACCCGCTGACCGCGGTGCGCGACCGGTCTAGACTCGCCCTGTGGACTCCGAGCTGTTCGAGCATCACCTGAGCTCGCCGCGGGGCCGGGGGAAGGTGCCGGGGGACGGTGCGAGCGGCGTGGCCGGCACGAGAGCGTGCGGCGACGTGATCCGCTTCGGCCTGACTCTGGACGCGAGCGGGACACGGGTCGCCGATGCCGGCTGGGAGGCAGATGCGTGTGGCGCGACGGTCGTCGCTGCGAGTGCCGTGGTGGAAAAGGTCGTCGGCGCGCCGCTGCTCGACGTGGCGCGGATCGGTGCCCGCGAGGTCGCGGCGGAGGTTGGCGGGCTGTCGCCCGGCAAGTTCCATGCGGCGGAGCTGGTCGCCGACGCGCTTGCACGGGCGCTCGGGACGGCGGCGTACGAGGGTGCGGGACTCGCGCCGGTCGCAGACCGCACGCTCGTCGCGATGTCGGGCGGGGTGGACAGCGCCGTCGCCGCGCTGCTGTGTGCGCGGGACGGCGAGGACGGCGGCCCGACCGACGTCGTCGCCGTCACGCTCGAGCTGTGGGCCGACGAGGCCAACGACGCTGAGCGCTCGTGCTGCTCCGCCTCGGCCGTCCGGCTCGCACGCGGGCTCGCGCACCGCATGGGCCTGCCGCACTTCACGCTCGACCTGCGCGAGCAGTTCCGTGCGGGCGTGGTCGAGCCGTTCCTGACCGACTGGGACGCCGGCCTCACACCGAACCCGTGCATCCGCTGCAACGGCAACGTCCGCCTCGACGCGATGCTGGAGCTGGCCGACCGCCTCGGCGCCAGCGCGCTCGCGACCGGTCATTACGCGCGCGTCGTCGAGGCCGATCACCCCGACGGCCCGCTGCTCGCAGCCGCCGCCGATGCGTGGAAGGACCAGACGTACATGCTCGCCGCGCTCCAGCCGGACTCGCTCGCGCGGATGCGCTTCCCGCTCGGCGGGATCACGAAGCCGGAGGCGCGGCGGCTGGCGGCCGAGGCCGAGCTGCCGGTCGCGTCGAAGGCGGACTCGCAGGACCTCTGCTTCCTCGCGGGCACGAGCCGCGCCGCCTTCCTCGCCAAGCACGGCGGGATCCGCGAGCGGCCGGGGGAGATCGTCGATCGTGCTGGCCGTGTGATCGGCCGCCATCGCGGCCACCACGGCTTCACGGTCGGACAGCGCAGAGGGCTCGGCGTCGCGACGAACGAGCCGCTCTACGTGCTCGGCACCGACGCGCGCAGCAACCGCGTGATCGCCGGCACGAGGGACGAGCTGGCGACGACGCGCGTCACCGTTCGCGGCGTGCGCCTGTACCGCGCCGGCGCGCGCGTGGACCGCGTGAAGCTGCGCTACCGCACGACCCCGCTGCCGGCCCGCCTGGCCGGCGCGGATGAGCTCGCCGCGGGCATGCACCGGTCGCTGGAGATCGAGCTCGGCGAGCCGGTGGACGGCGCCGCGCCCGGCCAGATGGCCTGCCTGATGGATGGCGAGACGATCGTCGGCTGGGGCACGATCACGGCGCCGGCGATCACGGAGGGCGGCACACTCGGTGTCGTCGCAGCAGGCGCGTCTGCCTGACGCGCTTCAGCTCGCGCCGCGGGCCAGCTCCTCGCCCAGCGCCATCGTCTGCACGAGCAGCCGTGCCCGCACCGGCGGCTTGACCTCGGCCGGACCGCCGTCGAGGTTGCGGTACATCGTCGCGACGCTTACGACGATTCGCTCCGGACCCTCCCACGCGGCCCAGCGGCGGTGCTCGTCCGAGCGCACGAGCAGCTTCGCCGCCTCGTTCGCGGAGCGCCCGGCTGCGCGCTGCTCGCGGACGCCGTCGCGCAGCCAGCGCCAGTAGTCGGCCAGCTCCTCGATCTCCGCGCGGCCGCACGGTGGTCCGTGACCGGGGACGTAGACGCCGGCGTCGAGCGACAGCAGCGTGTCGAGTGCGGCGAGCCACGTCTCGACCGGTCCGTGCCACATGATCGGCATCACGCCGATGAACAGGATGTCGGCGGCGAAGACGACGCCCTCGTCCGGCACATGCACGATCGCGTCGGCGGCGGTGTGGGTGGGACCAACGTCGAGGACGCGGACGGTGCGGCCGCCGACGTCGAGCGTCGCGGCTGTAGGCGACGCGCCGGCTGCGTGCGGGGCGACCGCGTCCGTCAGCAGCCGGTCCGCGTAGCGCAACTGCACGCCGCGCCAGTGGAACGGCGCGACCTGGCCATGCCCGCGTCGTGCGACGGCACCGACGTGACCGGGCATGCGGCTCAGCGCTCGCGCGGTGGCCGCCATCCCGTTCAGCACCCGCGGCGGCGCCTCACCGCGCATCGCACGGTCGCAGCCGGGCAGCGCGAGGATCTCCACGTCCGGACGCAGCGCGGCGTTCCCCCACCAGTGGTCGCCGTCGGGATGCGTGATGAACGCGCGGCGCAGCAGCGCGTTCCCGAGCGCGGGGGCCATCGCGTCGAGCATCCGGCGCGTCAGCCGCTCGTCCCACAGCGTGTCGACCAACAGCGACTCGCCGTTGCCGACGATCAGGCCGGCGTTCGACTCGCCGAGCCCGCCGTTCGGTTGCAGCCATGCCCACGTTCGCGGTGCGACCTCGCGCAGACCGCCCGCGAAGCGCGCAGGCGTGCCCGTCAATGTCACAGAAGCCGCCATCTCCGCGGCGACGACGGTAACGATCTCGCCTCTACACTGCGCAGACTCATGACGATGACCTCGGACCAGATCCGCGAGACGTTCCTGTCGTTCTTCGAGCAGCGGGACCATCTGCGGCGCCCGTCGGCCTCGCTCGTGCCGGCGACGTTCGACGCCTCCGTGCTGCTCACGACAGCGGGCATGCATCCGCTCAAGCCGTACTTCCTCGGTCACGAGCAGCCCCCGCGCGCGCGGATGACGAGCTGCCAGAAGTGCTTCCGCACGACGGATATCGACAACGTCGGCAACACGCATCGCCACCTGACGATGTTCGAGATGCTCGGCAACTTCTCGATCGGCGACTACTTCAAGCAGGGCGCGATCGAGGCGGCGTGGGAGCTGGCGACGCAGGGCTTCGGCTTCAGACCCGAGGACGTCTGGGTGACCGTCTTCGGCGGTGACGAGGAGTTGGGCCTCGGCCCCGACGACGAGGCGATCGAGCTGTGGAAGGCAATCGGCGTGCCGCGCGAGCGGATCGTCGAATGCCCGCGCTCGGAGAACTTCTGGCAGGCCGGTCCGACCGGGCCGTGCGGCCCGTGCAGCGAGCTGTACCTCGACCGCGGCCTCGCGTTCGGCAAGGAGGACGACCTCCCGGGCGGCGAGAACGAGCGCTTCCTCGAGTTCTGGAACCTCGTCTTCATGCAGTACAACCAGGATCCCCCCAACGTGCTGGCCTCCCTGCCGGCGTCGAACATCGACACGGGCCTCGGCCTCAACCGCCTTGCGGCGATTCTGCAGGGCGTCGAGTCGGTCTTCGAGACGGACCAGTTCCAGCCGCTGATCGCGCTCGGCGAGCAGCTCGGCGGCGTCAGATACGGCGCGGACGAGGCGACGACTCGCTCACTGCGGATCCTTGCCGACCACGCGCGGGCGATGACGTTCCTCGTTGCGGACGGCGTTGTGCCGAGCAACGAGGATCGCGGCTACATCCTGCGCCGCGTGATGCGCCGCGCGATCCAGCACGGCCGCTCGCTCGGCTTCGAGCCCGGCTTCCTGCCGCGCTTCGCAACCGTCGTCGAGGAGACGATGGGAGCCGCCTACCCGGAGCTTGTCGAGCACCGCGACGCGATCCAGAAGTGGCTCGCGGCCGAGGAGGAGTCGTTCGGCAGAACGCTCGAACAGGGCACGAAGCTGCTGGACGACCTGATCGCGCAGGCCCGGGAGCAGGGGGAGGAGGGCCTCGGCGCGGCCGACGTCTTCCAGCTCCACGACACGTACGGCTTCCCGATCGACCTGACGCGCGAGATCGCCGCCGAGCACGACCTCGGCGTCGACGAGCCCGGCTTCGAGCGGCTGATGGAGGAGCAGCGTGCGCGGGCGCGTGCGGGGGGCCGTGGGACGGCCGGTGCCGACGTGCTGCGGGCGCGCGCCCAGGAGCTCGTCGGCGCGACCGACTTCGCGAGCGCGTTCACCGGCTACGAGACGACCGAGCAGGCGACCTCCGTCGGCGCCCTCGAGCGCGAGGACGGGCGGTTCCTCGTGAAGCTCGTCGAGTCGCCCTTCTACGCGGCCGGCGGCGGCCAGGTGTCCGACTCCGGCTTCGTCGAGTGCGCCGACGGCGACTGCCGCGCGCGCGTCGAGCAGGTCCTCCGCCTCTCCGGCGGCGAGGACCAGGTGCTCGTGCTCGCGCCCGAGGTCGGTGAGCTGAAGCCGGGCGAGGCGGTGCGGGCGGTGGTGGACCACCGGGCGCGCCACGCGACGCAGTGCAACCACACCGCGACGCACCTGCTGCACGCAGCGCTGCGGGCGCGGCTGGGCACGCATGTGCGCCAGGCCGGCTCGGCGGTGCAGCCGGACAAGCTGCGCTTCGACTTCACGCACGGGAAGGCGCTTTCGCCCGAGGAGCTGCGCGGGGTGGAGGACGACGTCAACCGCTGGATCCTCGAGAACCACTCCGTGCGGGCGCTGACGACGACATTGGACGAGGCGAAGTCGCGCGGCGCAATGGCGCTGTTCGGCGAGAAGTACGGCGACGTCGTGCGGATGGTCGAGGTCGGCGACGGGTCCTTCTCGC
>Ga0126313_10000036_pt1 | contig 60559 bp, 64 predicted proteins | sample Plot105A_FD_89954 | JGI IMG/M metagenome (GOLD analysis project Ga0126313, IMG submission 89954) | Serpentine soil microbial communities from UC McLaughlin Reserve, CA, USA - Plot105A | ecosystem: Environmental > Terrestrial > Soil > Grasslands | place: USA: UC McLaughlin Reserve, Lake County...
GTAGAGACGTCAGAGCATTGATCTTCAGCCTTGGTTCATCATGTGCCACAAGATCACGTCATGGGCGTGTTTCGCTTTGTTATCCCCCCGAAACTCGCAGATGTACTCGCCGCCGCTGCCTACCGCCACCCCGATCTTGGCCGAAGAGAAGTACTGGCCCATGAACGATTTGTCGGTCACGTATCCCTTTAGGCGGCCGGCTTGAGACATCGCAAGGGTGACGCGGATCCACCGGCACGTCAACGCGTTGGGAGCCGTGCCAGGACTGCCAGGTCGTGCTGATCCACTGCGCGTGGTTCGTAGCCGGAATGGAAAAGGCGCTGCGCTTCCAGCGAGACGCAGGGAACCGGCACATCCCCGAGACGCCCGACGGTGAAGAACGAGCGGGGAAATTCGTGCCATCCGCCGCCGATAGCTGCTTGCCGTGCATTGCCCTCGTCGTAGAGCACTAACGGATGCAGGTCGATCCATCCCCGACCCGGCGCGCCCAGTTCAACACGGTTCGGCCGCCAATCCATCTCGACGGCATAGCCCATATATGCAGAAGCGCCGCCAGCACCTCTTCTTCAAATGTGCCGTCAAAATCGATGTCGACGTCCCGATGCGGACGGGTCTGGCGACCGACCAGAGCATCGACGCCCCAGCCCCCTTCGAGCCAGAACCGGCAACCGAGGGAGCGAAGGATGTCCATCACCGCGAGCATCTGTTCGAGCGTCATTCCTGCGGGACGGTTCACACCGTCATCGTGACAGGGCACACAGCATGAGCGACCTGTCAGCGGCATGAGCGGACGTTCCATTCCTCCGGCAGCACCAGGGCGGTCTTTCCTGAACCGGTACCGCCGCTGATAAGAAATGCCAGCCTTCCGTGCACCATCCTGCGCAGCAGTTGGGCAGCTCCGGCGGTGATCGAACCGGCGGTGACCATCTCCTCTAGGCTGAAATTCCGCCTCGCCGGCACTCGTAGTGACAGGCAGGTGCCCGGATCAGCGAGACTGGACAAAATGGCGTGCACCCTAGTGCCGTCCGGCAGCCGCGCATCGACGTACGGCGACGCGTCGTCCAGCCGTCTTCCTACCATCGAAGCAAGCCTTTGAGCCAACCGCCGAACGTCGGCGTCACTGGAGAATCGGACGCCGGTCAGCTCCAAGCCGAAACCGCGATCGACATAGACCTGGTCAGGCCCGTTGACCAATACGTCGGTCACGTCTGGCTGCCGAAGCAGCGGCTCCAGCTTGCCCGCTCCAACGCTGTTACGGCGGAGCGATTCGATGGTCTGCATCAGCACGTCGTCGGTGACGATCATGCCCTCCGCCCGCATTGCGGCTGCTATGTCGGCCGGCCCAGGGGGCCGCTCGAGCCCCGCCAATCGACTGCGGACCAAATCCAACTCGAGAGTGTCGATCACGCTGCCGCCTCGCTGGACAGAAGGTGCTCCAGGAGCTCACGGCACAGGCGGAACATCGGACTGCGGGCCGAACGCCCTGGTGGATCTCCTCGCTCAGCACCCAGCCGCAATCCCGGCTCATCGGCAATCACCCCGACCATCGGAAGCCCAACGGCGTTGGAGACGGCCTCGGAGGCAATGCCCCGGGAGCGAGGCTGGCGGACCAAGACGACTGGCAGCGCTCCGAGCGCTGTCAGGTCGGAACTCAGCCGTCGGCTGGCTGCGATGCCGCGGACTGTTGCCGGGACCACCAGCACAACGTGGTGGGCTCGCCGGATTACCTCTGCTGAACCGTCGCCGAGCGTTCGCGGCAGATCGGCAACCACGAGGTCGTAGCATCGGCCGACTGAGGACAGAACAGACTCCATCTGTTCCGGGCCCGGGTCGGGCGGCGACGAGTCGCCGCGCATAGTAGAGCTCCGTGCCATCGACAAGAGGTCAAGATCATCGACCTGGGGAAGCTGACCCCAAAGGTCGCCAATCTCACCGGTAACCGTCGCGAATTGCGGCCAGCGCCAACCTTCGACGCGCTCGGCCCCAATGAGCAGATCAATGCCGCCGCCGAGCGGATCGCAATCCAGCAGCACAGTCCGATACCCAAGGCGCACCGCAACAACAGACAGCCCCGCTGCAACCGTCGAACAACCCACGCCTCCCGCGCCGCCTGCAATCGCGAGCAGCTGCGCACCGTGAGGTGGTCGACTGCCTCGCTCAGCCATGGCGGAGGCCAGCCACGCCGCGCCGTCCGGCAGCGTCACGACCGCCGCGCCGAGCTGGACTGACCAGCGGGAAAGCTCGTCACGCGCGGCCTGGCCGCCAGCGAGATAGATTTCGGTTCGCCGAGGAAGCGCCAAACCGGCAATCCTGGGTGCCAAGTCGACACCAACCACGACCATGGAAGCGGCTGACCATTCGGCCCGCAGCGCGGAGATGTCGGCGACCACGTCAGGCTCTAATCCGGCGACCGCCGCCACCGCCAAGATGTGGTCAAGCAAGTCTGGATCGGATGTCAGGACGACAGGACCGGCCGGGCCGCGCGAATGGACCTGCACGCTGCATAGGTTGCGGATCCCTGGCGGGACGATTCGGCCTTCGGCAAATCTGTGGACGGTGATGCGTGAGCGGAGCAGGGCTGTGGATGCCACAACGCTTCGGCAGGGTCAGGGGCTCCGGGGCCACCGTCGACCCTTCAAAAAACTTGGCCTCGTCGACGACCGGCTCAGAGTGTCTTGCTTGACGACGCGCCGGGCGACACGCCGAAGCCGCTAACCATCGGGAACATCCCGCACCTGCGGGACCTTTTCAACGTCCCGCATTGAGGGTAAGAATGGCGGCAAGGAAAGGCCCGGTCGGCGTATTCGGATTGCGCGATCGACGGTGCCGGAGATTACTCCCGCCCGCCCGTGCGTCTCATTCGTCGCACCCGGGATTACCTCACACGTCCACCAAGTACCCACGCGGCGATCACCCATCCAGAATGGGTAGTTGAGCGCCAGGCTTGCCCTGTGCCAACACATTGACGACTGCGCGCATGGTCACTTGACTGGGACGTGTCAGGCACGGCGCCCGCCATGCCCCTTGGGCATCGGGCGCCGCGTCACGTTAGCGGCGCGGGCAGGGTTACACCCAGGCTCAAACTTGGGCGGCTCCACGAGCCAGCGCCGATGCACAGTGCTGCAGCCAAACCCGTACGCCGATCACCCCATCGTCTCGATAGCCGCGGAGGGCTGCGCCGTACTCGTTTGGATCTGCGGCATGGCCGGCTTCGCAGTTGATCAAGCCGTACGGGTCGACGCCGGCCGAGATCAACACCATATGCTCCACAGCCCGAGCCACCACCCCGTCGCCCGATCCGAACGGCTCGAGAACGGCAATTTCGGCGTGCGCCACCGCACCGACGATCACCGCCGAGGCTTCAGTTCTCATCGTCAACAGCCGAGCCAGTTCGGTCATCCGCGATGCGATCGCAGGGTCGTCACGAAGCCGGCCGAGCGAGTCTTCGGCAACCAGACCGTGTGCGACCAACAGGTGGGAGCGCGCCAGCACCTGTCCCGGTGCCACCCGGATAAGCGCCGCCAGTTCCGCCAACTCGGCATAGAGGCGTATGGCGCCAGGCAGCCAGCACTCCCGGTCGCCGGTCAGCTCCGCGGATGCCTGAGCGGAGGCCAGCAGCGCGCGTGCCGACTCCTCCCGCCCAACGTTTCGATGGCCGCGGTCCCGCAGGACCAGATCCACAGCCGACAATGCGGCCGCCACCGCAGAGGGCACGCCCTCGAGTCGCGTAAGAGCGGCCAGGGGGTCCAGCACCGTTAGAGTCTGCACTATGAGCAGTACCGTCCGACGGACCTACCCGGAGGCGGTGCTGGGATGGATGATCGGCGATCAGCCAGTTCGCGTGCTGGACGCCGGCTGCGGCGACGGCGCATTCGCCGAAATGCTGCACGAGCGCGGCCATGAGGTTTTCGGCATCGATCGCCATCTGGAAGCGGTGGCCCTACTGCCGGAGCGGCTCGGCACCCGATTACACGTCGTCGGACAGGTCGAGTCGCTGCCCTACCTCTCCTGTTACTTCGATGTGGTGACTGCATCGCAGTCGTTGCACCGCTTCGCCCCAGGACTGGCTCTCACTGAAATGGCCCGGGTGCTCAAGCCAGGTGGCCACCTGGCCATCGCTTACAACACTCGTGACGACACAGTTCCCTGGGTCCGCCGGCTGGCCGCACTGCTGCAACACGCGGACCCCGACGCGATGAAGGGCGACTACGGGGTCGACTCTGTAGATACGGTCGCCGAGAGCCCGTACTTCGTCAACCTCGAGCGGCGAGACTTCCGCAACTGGGTGCCGATAACCCGCGCCGGCCTTTTGGCGATGATCGAACGACGGCTGGCCAACGCGCGACTGGATCAAGAGGTTCGCTACCAGCTGCTCGCAGAAGTAGGCGAACTCTACGACTCCTCGGCCCGGCCGCCGGAGCCTCTGATGCTGCCGTTCCAGGCTTCGTGCTGGCGGGCAGTAGTTGATCATGCCAGCCTCATCCTCGAGGACGACCGAGAAGCCCTCCAGATCCACCTCTAGACGCCCACGCACTTCCCGGACCGGATCCGTTCAAGTTATGGTCCTGTCAAGGCAGAGGTGATATGGAGGTTCCCCATGGCTGACCGCGTAACGCCGATGTACGGGTCGGGAGAAGCCGACCGACTTCCGGCTCACGATCACGAGGTTTACAACGCGATCGCCCAGGAAAGTGGCTTCACAGAGCTGCGCCGGCGGTATCGAAGCTTCGCCTTCCCAGCCACCATCGCCTTCATGGCCTGGTACATCCTCTACGTTGTCTGCAACAACTGGGCCCGTGACTTCATGAACACCAAGGTCTTCGGCAACATCAATGTCGCCCTCATCTTCGGTCTGCTGCAGTTCGTCTCGACCTTCGTCATCGCTTACTTGTACGCCCGGCACGCCAACAAATCGCTCGACCCGTTGGCTACCCAGCTCCGCGAGGAGTTCGACCGGGAGACGGGCCGATGAGCACCGCAGCACTTCTGCCGCTTGCCACCACCGGCAACCGTTGGCTCACCATCGCCTTGTTCGTCGCCGTGGTCGCGCTGACCCTGTACATAACCTTCTGGGCATCGCGACAGAGCAAGACGGCAGCTGACTACTACGCCGGCGGCCGTTCTTTCAGTGGCTTCCAGAACGGGCTGGCAGTCAGCGGCGACTACATGTCTGCGGCGTCATTCCTCGGCATCTCCGGCGCCATCGCCCTCTACGGCTACGACGGCTTCCTGTACTCGATCGGCTTCCTGGTCGCCTGGCTCGTGGCCTTGTTGCTGATAGCGGAGCTGCTGCGGAACTCTGGCCGGTACACGATGGCCGACCAGCTGGCGTACCGGATGCGACAGACGCCGGTGCGCACTGCTGCCGCGACCTCCACGATCGTGGTCTCGATCTTCTATCTGCTCGCTCAAATGGTTGGCGCCGGCAGCTTGGTCGGTCTGCTCCTGGGTGTTACCAGCGCCACGCTCAAGAACCTGGTGATCGTCCTTGTCGGCGTGCTGATGATCATCTATGTCACGTTCGGCGGGATGAAGGGGACGACCTGGGTGCAAATCGTCAAGGCGGTCATGCTGATGGTCGGCACGTTGTTGATCACTGTGCTGGTGCTGATCAAGTTCGGATTCAACCTCTCCGATTTGCTTGGCGCGGCGGCGGAGAGGTCGGGCAAGGGAGAGGCGTTCCTTCAGCCCGGCCTGCTCTACGGCAAGGACCTGGTCGGAAAGGTCGACTTCCTGTCGTTGGGCTTGGCGCTGGTGCTCGGCACTGCCGGTTTGCCGCACATCCTGATCCGCTTCTACACCACACCAACCGCCAAGGCGGCCCGGAAGTCGGTGCTCTGGGCCATCGGGCTGATCGGCTCGTTCTACCTGATGACGCTGGTGCTCGGCTTCGGCGCCGCAGCGCTGGTCGACACCGGCAAAGGCAGCCAGATCATGACCTCGGCCGGCAACGCCGCCTCGCCCCTGCTGGCACAAGCGGTCGGCGGCGGCGAAGGCACCGTCGGCGGGTCCGTTCTGCTTGCTGTGATCTCTGCCGTTGCCTTTGCGACGATCCTCGCAGTGGTCGCCGGCCTGACCCTGACCTCGGCGTCCTCGGTCGCCCACGACCTGTACGCCAATGTGTACAAGAAGGGACAGGCGAGCGAGCAGGCAGAGCTGAGGGTAGTCCGGATCGCTGCCTTTGGGATCGGAGCGATTGCCATCCTGCTCGCCATCCCCGCCCAGCGGCTGAACATCGCTTTCCTGGTCGCGTTGGCATTCGCCGTAGCGGCATCGGCCAATCTCCCGGCGTTGTTGTACAACCTCTTCTGGAAACGGTTCAACACCACGGGCGCGATCTTCAGCATCTATGGCGGCTTGATCATGGCGGTGCTTCTGGTGACGTTTTCGCCGGTCGTCTCCGGTACGCCGATGTCGCTCTTCCCGGATGCCGATTTCGCCTGGTTCCCGCTGCGCAACCCCGGGCTGATCTCGATTCCGTTCGGTTTCCTCTGCGGCATCATCGGAACCTTCCTGGGCAAGGAGACCCATCCCGCGGAACGCTTCGACGAGTTGTCGGTGCGGGCACTGACCGGGGCCGGAGCTGAAAAGGCGGTGGTTCACTGAATGTGCTCGCCGGTGATGTTCCCCGCGAGATGGGGAATTCGGCACTGAAGGACTGGTGAGGGGTCATAGCGGTGCTGACAAGTGACAATCGCCTCTCGCGCGTCTACCCTCAGTACCGATCCAGTCGGCTGCGTCGATACGCTCGATCATGGCTTCAATGGAATCCCCAGTCCCGCCCCTCGCGTTGATCCTTGGCGCCTCCCGCGGGTTCGGCCTGCTTCTCGCCCACGAGCTGGGAAGCCGCGGCCATCGCCTCGTTATCAGCGCCACCGATGCCGACCAGCTCGAGCGCGCCGCGACCGATCTTCGTAGCAGCGGCTACGACGTGGTCACTGAGATCTGTGATGTGGCAGACCAGGGTCAAGTCGAGAGTCTGGTGGAACGAGTCGAGCAGACTGAGGGCCCGATCGAAGTGATGATCTTCGTGGCCGGGATCATCCAGGTCGGACCGCTAACAGCGCTCACCCGCGAGCATTTCGAATCCGCAATCAGCGTCATGCTGTGGGGCCCGATCAACAGCGCCCTGGCCGTCGCGCCTCGGATGCAACGGCGTGGCAGAGGGCGAATCGGAGTCATTACCTCTATCGGTGGCCTGGTCTCCGTACCACACATCCTGCCCTACTGCACGGCGAAGTTCGGTGCGGTTGGATTCACCCGTGGACTTCGCGCGGAACTGGCAGGGTCGGGCGTGTCAGTCACCGCCATTGCGCCGGGGTTGATGCGAACAGGATCAGCCATTCGGGCACAGTTCGCCGGAAATCATGCCCGTGAGTACGCCTGGTTCTCGGCGGCGTCGTCGTTGCCGCTGATATCGATGGACGCCAAGCGCGCCGCCAGCCAGGTCGTCAGCGGCGTCCTGGTCGGTCGGGCGATGGTGATCACCACACCGCTGGCAAGACTCGGCTGGCGCATCGACGCGCTGTTTCCCAATCTGACCGCGGCACTCATGGGGGTTACAGCGCGACTGCTTCCTGCAGCGAAGGGTGGCCAGACCGAAACGATGGAGGGATGGGAGGCGGCGGAGCGGATGGGCCCACAGGCAAGACGTGTGTCCAGAGCGCTTACGACTCTTGGAAATCGAGCCGCGGATCGGTTCAACGAACATCCACGTTGATGGCGCTCCCCGGGGAGGTCGACGCGGTTGTCATCGGCGCGGGTCCCAATGGGCTGGTCGCCGCCAACCGCCTGGCCGATGCTGGCTGGGACACCTTGCTGCTGGAAGCGCAGGCCGAGGTCGGCGGCGCAGTCCGCAGCGATCGTGAACTGCAGCCCAACTTCGTCCACGACACCTTCAGTGCCTTCTATCCGATGGGCGCCGCTTCTCCGGTGATCCGTGGGCTCCACCTGGAGCGGCACGGGTTGCACTGGGTGCAGGCGCCTGCCGTGCTCGGGCATCCACGTCTCGACCGGCCTTGGGTGATGCTGCACCGAGATCTTGATGTCACCGCTGACCTCCTGGACGCGGAGCATCCGGGTGACGGCGCGGCCTGGCGAGCGATTCATGATCGGTGGCAGATCATCGGGCCAACATTGATCGAGTGCCTGCTCACCCCGTTCCCGCCGGTGCGGCCGGGCCTCAAGGCAATGGCCAAGTTGCCGCGGGTAGGGGGCCTGTCGTTCGTACGGACCTTGCTCTCGCCAGCCTCGACGCAGTTCGAGCAGGCGTTCGGCGGCGACGGGGCAAGGCTCCTTCTCGCCGGAAACGCGCTGCACGCCGACATCCCGCTCGATGCCGCGGGCTCGGGCTTCCTGGGTTGGCTGTTGATCATGCTCGGCCAGACGGTCGGTTTTCCGGTACCTCAGGGCGGTGCCGGAAAGCTCACCGAGGCGATGGCCGATCGACTCGTGGATCACGGTGGCCTGATTGAGACCAACGCTCCGGTCACCAAGATCAGTGTTCGTTCAGGGCGAGCGGTCGGCGTCCAGGTCCTTGATCATCTGGTCAATGTCCGCCGAGCCGTGCTGGCCGATGTCGGCGCCGAACAGCTGTACTGCTCGCTGGTCTTACCCGATGAGTTGCCGTCCAGCACCCTCACCCAGATGCGAGCTTTCCGCCGGGATCCGGCGACGATCAAGATCGATTACGCGCTCAACGGCCCGGTGCCATGGACGGTTCAGCCACCGTACCCGCCAGGCACGGTGCACATCGCCGACACCTATGAGGAGATGGCAGTCTTCTGCGGTCAGCTGAGCGGCGGCGTAATCCCGGACAAGCCCTTCCTGCTGATCGGGCAGATGACCACGTCGGATCCGACCCGATCGCCGGCCGGAACGGAGTCGCTGTGGGCTTACACCCACGTCCCGCAGGACGTCCGTTCCGATGCGGGCGGTGAGCTAGCGGGGTCCTGGGACAACAGTGAGCTGGAGAGATTTGCCGACCGGATGCAGTCTCGGATCGAAAAGCACGCCCCGGGCTTCATCGACCGCATCCTTGCCCGCCGCATTCTCGGCCCTCGAGAACTCCAGGCACGCGATGCCAACCTGGTCGGCGGTGCGGTGAACGGCGGCACGGCGGCGCTGGACCAGCAGGTGATCTTCCGGCCCATTCCTGGCCTTGGTCGTGCAGAGACCCCGATCCGAGGTCTCTACCTCGCCTCAGCCTCTGCCCATCCGGGTGGCTCGGTGCACGGCGCGTGTGGGATGAATGCGGCTCGAGCGGCCCTGCTGCACGGCAAACTCCGCCGATGAGGGCCCGAGCCAATTCGACAGGCTCGGGGAGCCGCTAGCCGGCGGGCTCAGAGTGGGTCGGATGAGCGACGGGCGGCACGGCCTTCGGCCAGATAGGCCAGCCGGCGAAGGCTCTCCCGATTGCGCAGCTCAATAGCAGACTGTCGCAACTGTTTGGGAACCAGCAGTGCTGGTCCGCTTGTGGCATCTTCCTCAATCCAGACCTCGGATCCGCCTGGCCTGGATTCGACTGTAATCTCCACTCTGGCCGCGCCTGCCGGCCAGCCGCGTGCGTGAAGGGCCATCGAGTGAGGCGGCTCGTTACTCAGCATCTCGGTATCGTCATTGACCAGCAACGGCCACGCTCCAGCGGAGTGGTGGAGTTTGGCGCCGACCGCTGGCCAGTCTGGATCCACGGCTCTCATTCGGGACGCGCCGACCACCCAGAGCGGGTAGAGCCAGCCGTCAGCGAGCACGGCGAACACATCCTCAGCAGTGCACGTCAACTGCCGCTGTACCGCCACCGCCACGTCCTTACTAAGTCCGACTCGTCCGATCGTTTTCGGCCAGTTCCGCATCCGCCTTCTCGGGATCATCGGGCGGCAAGGAGTCAGCCTTGACTGCGCCACGCTCACCAAGCGGCTCTGGCGTGCCCTTCGTGGTGTCGACCACCGTCTGCTGCTCGGTTTCGGCGTTGATCTCAGCACCCAACAAAATCGCGTAGCACGTCAGCCACAGCCACAAAAGCAAGATCACGATGCCGGCGAAAGTCCCGTAGGTCTTCGCGTAGTTGCCGAACGTTGTGGTGTATATCGAGAAACCGATTGAGGCCAGCAGCCAGATCAGCGTGGCGACCAGCGCACCGATCGAGAGCCATTTCATCTTTGGCGCGTCACGATCAGGCGCGTAGCGGTAAAGGATCGCTAGCGCGAAGGTAACGATCAAGAACAGCAGGAGATAGCCGACGATCTGAATCACCCAGCGGATGGCACCGCTGCCGAACAGTTGCTCAAGCACTGGTGGCAGCACCGCGACGATGGCGAGCATGATCACCATGAAAATGATGGCCCCGAACGTCCAGAGAAGTGCCCGCAATCGCTTCTTGACGAAGTGGCGCTTCTCCTCCTCGTCATAGGCCGTGTTCACCGCGCTGACCAGGTTCTGCATGCCGCCCGAGGCGCTGAACAACGCGATGAAAATTCCGATGAACGCGCCAATGCTCAGCGCCCTGCGCCTGGCGGCCAACTGGTTGACCTGGTCGACAATCAACTGCCGGGCGGCCTCCGGCAGTGTTTGACCGAGCGATTCGATTTGAGCAGCAATCGTGGTCGGGTCGGCAAATATGCCGTACAGCGACACGATCGCGATCAGAGCGGGAAACAGCGCGAGAAAGGCGTAGAAAGCGACTCCGGCGCTGAGCAGCGGAACCTGGTCGGCCGTGGCTTCTTTCCAGCCGCGCTTGACGACCTGCACCCAACCCTTGGGCGGGATTTGGGTAGGGCGCTCAGCTTCACCGCCGGGCACTCCACCGCCGCTCTGTTCCGCCTTGCGCTCTTCTCCGGTTCGGCTGTCGGTTGTCGTCATGGATCGTGAAGCTCCTTCTCAGGTCCGCCGAGCACCACCGGATGGGCGCTCAGCTGGACTGGGTCTGTTCCCTCATGGACTCCTTGGAGTCCTGCAGCTGCCCTTGTACGTCCTGCTTGGCGGAGGCACCTTCCTCCTTCACCGCCTGCACGCCCTCCGTTGCGGTCTGCTTGAGCGATTGAGCGGCCTGCTGCGCCGGCTCCTGCAGGTTTGAGGCGACCTCCTTGGCCGCTTCGGTTGCCTTCTCCTTGAGCGGCTCCGCCTTGTCCTGCAGGGTTGAGACCGCTTGCTGTTCCTTCTGCGAGGACGGGAGCAGCCCGGACACCAGCAAGCCGGCCCCGAAGGCGATCAAGCCGGCGGCCAGTGGGTTCCCGCGTGCTCTTTGCCTCACCCGCGTCGGAGCACTGCTGACGGCATCGCCTACAGCGGACGCCTTGTCCTGCAGCGCGTACTTGGCATCGCTGGCTTTATCCTGGACGGAAGTCTTGGCGTCGCCAATCCTCCCCGAATCGTATGGACCGTCGGAAGATCCCATGATGTACTCCTTCGCCCCGGTGGCGGCTTCCTTGACCCGGTTAGCCTGACGTTTGGCGATATTCTTCGGGTTGGCGGTGTCGGCGAGCGCATCGACGTTGCCGCTCAACTCGGCCCGCGTGCGTTCGATGTCTGCGCGGATCTCGTCCGGGTCATTGCTGACACTCATCGGTTTTCCTCCTCTTGACCTTTCAATGCGTTCGGCACCTTGCCCAGGGTTTCGGTGGTCTGCTGCAGGCCGCTGATTCGCCGCATTTCGTTCCGGGCAAGCATCGCCAAGATGGCGGCGATGATCGCCCAGACGACGGCCACGATCAGGGCAGACCAAGTACGGCTGTTGATGACAGCGCCGAGTCCCCACCATGCGCACACGGAGAGGAAAGCCAGGAACAGGATGCCGGCGATGCCAGCGCCGGCGTACAGGCCGATTCCCTTGCCGGCCCGCTTACCCGACTGCCTCATCTCCGCCTTGGCAAGTGCGACTTCCTGGCGCATCAGCGTCGAGACATCTCGGCTGACATCGCCGAGGATCTGACCGACGGTCCGGCCATCCTCGGATTCCATTGCCCCGCGGGTGGATGAATAGCCCTCTCGGGCAGCGCCGACCACTGAACTCGGCTCAGTCTCGGCGTGAGTAGGCGTGTAGTCGGCGTGAGTAGGCGTGTATTCGGTGCTCATCGGTTGAGGTCACCCTGCCCGCCGTAGGGGGGCTGCTGGAGACCCTGATCGCCCGGATAGGTGGATCCGCTCTCCGGCATGCTGCCGGCGGCGTAGCCTCCCATCGAACGTCCGGTTCCTTCGCCGCCAAGGTCGCCCATGCCCGAATAGTCGGTCTCGTAGCCAGTTGCGTATCCAGTGTCCGAAACGGTGGTGTCGTAGCTGGCCGGCGTGCCCGCATACGAGGACTCGTCATAGCCGTGCCGCGGTGATTGTGACTGCTCCTTGGAGTCGAGGCTGGTGTTGGCCGCGACCGCGCTCCGCCCAAGCCGGCCAGCCACGACGCCGGCCAAAGCACACATCCCGAGGAACATTGCCGGGCGACGGCGGGCGAACGACCGAACGTCCTCCAGCAGATCAGCAGGCTCTTTGGTCTCCAGCCAGTGGGCAATCTCGCCACCCTTCCGCGACGCCTGCTGCGCGAGGTCGCTCACGGGGCCAGACTCGTCGGACTTGGCGCCCATGCTGCCCAGTTCCTTGGACACGGAATGCACCGCCTCGGCCAACCGCGACTGCTGAGCACGCCCCTGGTTACGCACTTCCTCGCTGACTGTGCCCAGGAGATTTTTCGCCTGGCCTTTCGCTTCGGCCGTCACATTGGCCGCCTGCTCGCGCGCTGTTCCGGCGACATTGCGGCCGGCGTCGACTGCCGTGTCCTTCACCGCGCCGGCTTCACCCTTGGCCGTGTCCTTTGCCGAGGACAGGCGGGAGCCGCCAGAGTCACCTGAGGAGTCCTCGACGGTGCCGTAAGAGACGTCGGCGGGTTGGGACGGGACCTCATCGGTGTAGGCGTCGGATACGACGGTTTGATCAGTGGCGTACGGGTCGGGTGAGACCGTCTGATCAGCGGCGTACGGATCGGACGAGACCGTCTGATCAGTGGCGTAGAGGTCGGGTGAGACCGTCTGATCACTGGCATACGGGTCGGGAACGCCGGCTGCGCTCGACTCGTCGGACGCCCTCTCTTCGGAACCCTGACCGTAGGTGGGATTACTCACATCTAGCTCCGTTCTTGCTCGTCCCACCAGACCCAAGCAGCTGAGGCTGGTGGCGGGAGGCACATCGTTTTTCGATGCGCCAGACTGACATTACCCTGCCATTTACGGCGTAAACGGCAGGGCGAGGATTTCTAGCGGTGAAACTCAGGAACTCAATACCTCGCTCGAAGCGCCGGTTTCAGCTAACTGCCTGAGGAACTTATGGCAGCGGGCAGCCCGCTCTGAGTCTTCCTTCATGACCTGCTCGAAGAACTCGGCGATTTCGTCCTGACCGGCGTTGCGCGCATCCCGGACGTACTGCCCGTAGTCATGCCCAGCCTTCAGCGAGTGGTATTGGACGCTGATCAGGTCGTAGCTGACATCATCGAAGCCTGTCTCACCGGTAGCCATGACGAACCTCCTTCAAGTGCGGTTGGAACAAAGACCGAATGCCCGTTACGGGCTTGTCTCAAACAATTTCATGCCAGCGTCCGACCTCGAGAAGGGGGTACGGTCTTGCCTGCCGGAACTCCGCCCAACCAGGAGGACGCCAGTGCGTGTCACTCTTGTATCCGAGCATGCCAGTCCACTGGCGGCGATCGGTGGCGTCGACTCGGGCGGTCAGAACGTTCACGTAGCAGAGTTGGCCGCTGGACTGGTTCGGCTGGGCCACGAGGTTGCCGTCTATACCCGGCGCGATGCAGCCGAGCTGCCCGAAAAGGTGACCACGGCAGCCGGTTATGAGGTGATTCACCTGACTGCCGGCCCAGCCCGGCTGGTGCCGAAGGACGAGCTATGGGCACACATGCCGCGATTTGCAGAAGAGCTCCGGCGAAATCTTGATCTTGATTCGCCAGACTTGATACACGCCCACTTCTGGATGTCGGCATGGGCGGCTGCGGAGGCCGCGCGTTCCCTGCAACTTCCGATGTTGATCACCTTCCATGCTCTGGGCACCGTCAAACAGCGGCATCAGGGTTCGGCCGATCCCAGTCCTCATGAGCGGATCCGGGTGGAGGCATCGGCCGGTCACGCGTGCGACCACATCATCGCTACCTGCCGCGACGAAGTGGCTGAACTAGGGCAGATGGGGATCGAGCACAACAAAGTCTCGGTGGTTCCCTGTGGCGTCGACGTGGAACACTTCACGCTCGCGGCGGATGCCGTGGGCAGCGAGTTTTCGATCCCGCGGAGGGCTGTCTACCGGTTGGTCAGCGTCGGCCGCCTCGTTCCGCGCAAAGGGGTCAGCGTGGTTATCGAAGCGATGTCGCGGTTGTCAGATGCGGAACTGATCATCGCTGGCGGTGACGGCCCGGCCGATGTCTCGTCGGAATCTGAACGCGCACGGCTGAGTGTGCTGGCAGCGCACATGGGGGTGGCCGAACGTGTTCACTTCGCCGGGCAGGTGTCGAGAACTGAGATGCCGGCGCTGCTCCGATCTGCGGACGTGGTCGTCTGCGCTCCCTGGTACGAGCCGTTCGGCATAGTGCCGCTCGAGGCGATGGCATGCGGGGTGCCGGTGGTCGGCAGCGCCGTCGGGGGGCTGCTGGACTCGGTCGACGATGGCCGCACGGGCATCCTCGTTCCACCGAGAGATCCGGTGGCGATTGCCAAGGCCGTCCGATCGCTGCTGGACGATCCGGTTCGCAGGGCGGCGTTTGGCCGCGCCGGTCGAACACGAGCCTTGAGTCTCTTCTCCTGGGAACGGGTCGCGTCGTGCACCGCCGATATCTATGCTCGGGTGGCCGCAATCAGCCGCCAGGGGCTAGAAGCAAATTACCTATAGGTGTTTTGATTCTCCTTGTGGCGGGGGTAGCTCTCCTGCCCGGGGTTGCCGGCCGGAGGTCCGAGAGGGGAGATGCGTGCGTGTCCTAGGCATCAACGCCGTCTTTCACGATTCCGCTGCCGCAGTCGTCGTCGATGGCCGCACAGTTGCTGCTGCCGAGGAGGAGCGGTTCAGCCGCCGCAAACATGCCAAGCGGGCGGTGCCGTTCTCAGCTTGGGAGTTGCCCGAGCAGGCGATCACCTGGTGCCTGGCGGAAGCAGGGTTGGAGCCGAGCGACCTCGACGCGGTCGGGTACTCGTACGATCCGGCGCTCGTCGACCCTACCTCAGGCGGTCTTGACCCCGCTTGGGAGGATCTGCGCACCACGTTCGCCACCCGCGCGCCTAAGTTCTTGCAGACGGTCCTACCCGGCTATTCACCGGAGGTCTTCTCGTTCGTCAGGCACCACGTGGCACATGCCGCCTCGGCTGGTCTTGCTGCGCCGTTCGGGCCGGGTCCCAGCCTCAGTGACTGCGCGGTATTCGTTGCAGACGGCCGCGGTGAGGCGACATCGATGTTGGCCGGGGAATATCGGGACCGGAAGCTCGACATCCTTGCCGCACAGCGGCTGCCGCATTCTCTCGGCCTGCTGTACGAGGACCTGACGGCCCACCTTGGCTTTGAGCGGTCCAGCGACGAGTACAAGGTGATGGCCCTCGCTTCGTACGGGGAACCACGGCACCTGTCCCGGTTCCGCCGGCTGGTCTACGCCGAGGGCGACGGCGGCTTCCGCACCGAGCCAGTGAACTGGGCCGCACTCGCGCCGGCCCACAAGCCCGGCGCTGAGTTCGATGAACGCCACGCAGACCTCGCCTGCAGCGTGCAAGCAATTCTCGAGGAGGTGCTTCTCGACCTGTGCAGCTGGCTGCACGAGCGCACCGGCAGCGACAAGCTGGCATTGGCCGGTGGCGTCGCGCTCAATTGTGTGGCCAACACGCACCTTCTTGCCGAGAGCCCCTTCCGGGAGATCTGGCCGCAGCCGGCCGCCGGCGACTCGGGCACGGCGCTGGGTGCTGCGTTGGCCCTGGCGGCGGAGACCGGAGACGACATAGTGCCGATGACCACGGCCGCCCTCGGCCGGGGCTGGAGCGACGTCGATATCGAGCAGATCTTGATCACTGCACGGGTAGCGTACGAACACCCCGCCGACATTGCGATCGCCGCCGCCGAGGTGATCGCCGCCAACGGCGTGGTGGCCTGGTTCCAAGGCCGCTCCGAGTACGGCCCACGGGCGCTCGGCCATCGCTCGCTACTTGCACATCCCGAACGCTCCGACAATGTCGAGCGGCTGAACGAGATCAAAGGTCGGGAACAGTTCCGCCCGGTCGCCCCGATGGTGCTGCTGGAACGTGCGGCCGAGATCTTCACCCGCGGCCCCGTGCCCAGCCCGTACATGCTCTTCGTGCACGATGTCGCGCCGCAGTGGCGCGATCGCCTTCAGGCGGTGACTCATGTGGACGGTACGGCCCGGATCCAAACCGTCGACAGGGCCGAGGACGGGCGGATCGCTGCGTTGCTGTCAGCCTTCGAACGCCTCACCGGCATCCCAGTTGTTGTGAACACCAGCCTGAACACAGCCGGTCGGCCAATGGTGGACAGCCCTCGGGACGCGCTGGAACTCTTCGGTTCGGCACCGATCGACGCCCTTGCCATCGGGCCCTATCTCGTACGCCGATGACTTCAACACGCGTTGATCAGCGGCTGGACTATGCCGTTGTCATCCCGACGATCGGCCGGGCAAGTCTGGCCGACCTGGTGGCGGCGGTTGACGGGAAACCTGCGCCCACCCTGATTGTGATCGCCGACGACCGTCGCGCGTCCGGCCCGCCGCTGGCCCCTCCGACCACACGGGCACCGCTGATCGTTGTTCGGAGCTACGGCATGGGGCCGGCGGCAGCGCGGAATGCCGGCTGGCGCGCCACCGAGTCGGCATGGGTCGCCTTCCTCGACGATGACGTTCGGGTGCCGGCCGATTGGTGCGCCCGGCTGGCTGCTGATCTTGAAGCACTGCCCCCGCATATCGGCGCTTCGCAGGCCTGGCTGCACGTGCCCCGCCCCAGCGGCCAGCGCCCCACCGATGAGCAGCGACGCACAACCGGTCTGGTTGGCGCCCAGTGGATCACGGCCGACATGGCCTACCGTCGCTCCGCCCTGCTTGCCACCGGCGGCTTCGACGAGCGCTTCCCGCGCGCGTTCCGGGAAGACTCGGATCTGGGCCTTCGCACGATACGTGCCGGATATTCGATCGTCTGGGGCGATCGGGTGACCACGCATCCGATCACCACTCGGGGCGGCTGGCGGAGCAGCCTACGTGCCCAAGCGGGGAATGCGGACAACGCGTTGCTGCGTGCCAAGTACGGGCGGGGCTGGCGAAAGCTGATCAATGCCGGGCGTGGCCGCACCGGAGTTCATGCGCTGACGGTCGGATGCGGTGTGGCTGCCCTGGCGGCAACTGCGGCTCGGCGGGGCCGGTTGGCCGCAGCGGCGAGCGCAGGCTGGTCGCTGCTGACGACAGAGTTCGCCGTGGAACGCATCCTCCCTGGACCGCGCACGCGGCAGGAGCTTGCCACCATGGCGGTGACCAGCACCGCAATTCCACCGCTTGCGATTGCACACCGATTGCGTGGAGAGGTAGCGGTCCGCCGAGCCGGTTGGCGGCGCCCAAGACCTGAGGATCGTCCTCGAGCCGTTTTGTTCGACCGGGACGGAACCTTGATCGAGAATGTTCCTTACCTGGCCGACCCCGGACGCGTCCAGCCCGTGCCCGGGGCCGGTCAGGCTATCGCGGCCCTGCGGCGCCACGGCATCGCGGTCGGCGTCATCAGCAACCAGTCCGGAGTGGCGCGCGGTCTCATCACGCCTGACCAGCTGGACTCGGTGAACGCAAGGATCGAGTCCCTGCTCGGCCCGTTCGACACCTGGCAAGTCTGCATCCACCATCCGAACGACGCCTGCTCGTGCCGGAAACCCGCGCCGGGCATGGTGGCCGCGGCGGCGGACGCACTAGGGGTGGCCGCCCAGGATTGTGTCCTGATCGGCGACACCGGGGCCGACGTGGATGCCGCATTGACGGCCGGCGCCAGAGCGGTTCTCGTGCCGACACCTGAGACCCTGCTCTGCGAAGTCGACCGGGCAGCAGTCGTCGCATCGGTGGCACCCAACTTGACTGCTGCCGTGCGGCGCAGCGTTGGGCGGCTGGCGTGACCTCCTCGGCTCCGGGATCCGCCCTCACCGGACACGTTATGATCGCGCGGCTGGACAGCCTCGGTGATCTCCTGCTGAGCGGGGCCGCCGTACGAGCGGTAGCCGGCTCGGCCGCAAAGGTCACGATGCTGGTCGGCAGAGGCCGAAGGCCGGACGCCTTCCTGCTCCCCGGGGTGGACGAGGCCATCGAATTCTCGGCGCCCTGGGTGGCCTTCGAGCCCGACCCGGTCAGACCAGGGCAGATGGAGGCCCTTATCCAAGCGGTTCGCAGCGCGCAGCCCGACGCGGCACTGATCTTGACCTCGTTCCACCAGTCACCGCTGCCGCTAGCGCTGCTGCTGCGGATGGCCGAGGTCGGCTGGATCGGCGCGATCAGCGAGGACTACCCGGGCTCGCTGCTCGACCTGCGGCATCGAATGGCCGACCCGCTGCCCGAGTCCGAGCGCAATCTCTCACTCGCTCAAGCTGCCGGCTTCCTGCCCGACGAGTACGGAGCTCGGCTGGCGGTGCGACGCCCGCTACCCGATGCCACCCATCTGACAGACACTGAGCCGTACGTCGTCTTCCACCCCGGTGCCTCAACCAGCTCGCGTCGCCCCACGGCGATGCACAGCCGCACCCTGGTCGCCGCGCTGGCGGATTCCGGTCGTCGGGTGATAGTCACCGGCTCGGCAGCGGAGGCAACCTTGGCCGGCTACGTATCTGATGGCCGGGCGCTGGACCTGTCCGGTCAGCTTGACCTTCCGCACCTGGCATCGGTCCTCGATGGTGCTCAGGTCGTGATCGCCCCGAACACCGGGCCGGCCCATTTGGCGGCCGCCGTACAGACACCGGTGGTTTCACTGTTCGCGCCAGTCGTGCCCTCCGCGAGTTGGGCGCCGTACGGAGTTCCCTCGGTTGTTCTTGGCGACCAGGAAGAGGCATGTCGCGACACCCGAGCCAGAATCTGTCCCCTGCCTGGCCATCCTTGCCTGACGTCGATCCAGCCCCAAGAAGTGGTGGCCGCCGTCGACAGGCTCGCACTCACGGGAGTTGGCGCCGCATGAGCACTATCAGCCAGAACAAGTCCGTCTCTCGGCACAACGCGGTCGAGGAGCATCTTGCAGCACTCGCCGAAGCGGCGGAGGTGGCACGACATTCCGCGCCGAGTATCTCTGCCTGGGCCGAACAGCTTGCAGGTGTGTTCGCTCGGAAGGGCCGGCTATTGACCTGCGGCAACGGTGGCAGCGCGTCGGAGGCTCAGCACCTGACCGGCGAGCTGGTCGGGCGGTTCCGCTGCGAACGTCAGCCGCTGTCCGCGATCGCACTCGGTGCCGACACATCGGCGACCACCGCGATCTTGAACGACTACGGCGTCGAAGACGTATTCGCCCGGCAGGTGAGGGCGCATGGCCGGCCGGGAGACGTGCTGATCGCGTTCTCCACCAGCGGCACCAGCGCCAATGTGGTCGCTGCTGCGAAGGCGGCGTTGGAAATCGGCGTCACAGTGTGGGCGCTGACGGGGCCAGCTCCCAACCCTTTGGCGGCGCTGTCCGATTCGGCGATCCCGGTTGATGCCGCGACCGTCGCGACGGTCCAGGAAATTCATCTTGCTGTCGTCCACGCGCTCTGCATTGCGCTTGACGATGCCCTCGGAGTGCCAACGTGATCAGCGGGCCGCTGGTCGTTGTCGGCGACTCGCTGCTCGACGTCGATATCGAAGGCTCCGCAGACCGACTGAGTCCGGAGGCCCCGGTACCGGTTGTCGACGTCCGGCGCGCCTGGCGCCGGCCGGGTGGCGCAGGGCTCGCCGCGCTGATCGCGGCACAGTCGATCGACCAGGTGATCTTGATCACCGCCATTGCCGCCGATGACGCGGGCGATGTGTTGCGCGAGATGCTCGAGCCGGTGCTCGACAGCCGGCTGCTGCGACTGCGCGGCAGCACAGTCTGCAAGACACGGGTATCGGCCGCTGGGGTGCCGATGCTGCGGTTGGACGCCGGGGATGGGCGGGCGGAAGCTTCTCGGCTCCCGGTCGAGGTCACTGACGCATTGGCCCAGGCGGGCGCGATCCTCGTCTCCGATTACGGTCGAGGGGTAGCTGAGCTGCCGGCACTGCGGGAACACCTGACCAGCCGCGCCGCTGCAATCCCGGTGATCTGGGATCCACATCCTGCCGGAGCAGACCCGATCCAGCGCTGTGCCCTGGTCACCCCGAACTCGGCCGAAGCGTTCCGGTTCAGTGCAAGCGACGATGCCCAGATCCAAGGCAGCCTGCTCTGCGAACGCTGGCGGGCCCGAGCGGTCGCGATCACCCGCGGGGATCGTGGCGCCACGGTCACGGATGCGGAATCCATGATCACAACGGCTATTCCGCTGCCTGATCGGCAAGCCCGGCTGCGTCCAGACACCTGCGGTGCCGGCGATGCTTTCGCGGCTGCTGCAGCCGAGGCACTCCGCGGCGGCCATGACGCCTACGCCGCGGCTCGGGCTGCGGTACGCAAGGCCGCTGAGTATGTCCATGCGGGCGCTGCGGCGTCCTTCTCCACTGTCGCTGCTCGAATTCCGGGTCCCGGGTCGGCAGCCGTCGGCGAACGGTCCGATGCCTTCGAACTGGCAGATCGGATCCGGCGTACGGGCGGGCGGCTGGTCGCCACCGGGGGGTGCTTCGACCTGCTGCATCGAGGTCACGTCAGTCTGCTCGAGCAGGCCCGGGCGCTGGGGGATGCATTGATCGTCTGTCTCAATTCCGACTCATCAGTCCGCCGGGCCAAGGGTCCCGGCCGGCCCGTCGTTCCGCAACAGGATCGGGCTCGGGTTCTTCGCGCGTTGGCAGCCGTGGATGGTGTGGCGATTTTCGACGACTCGACGCCGGCCAATCTGCTGGCCAGGCTGCAGCCGGACGTCTGGGTCAAGGGGACCGACTACGCAAACCGCCCGATGCCCGAGGCCGAGACCGTCCGCCAGTACGGCGGACACGTGGTTCTCGTTCCGGTTGTGCCGGGATACTCGACCACCCGGTTGGTCAGCACGGCGTCGCATCGGCGCCTGGCGGATCCGGTCGGACCAAATGTTCCTCAGGAGGTTAGATGACAACGACCATACCCAGTTCCGCTCAGGCCAGGGCTGACTCGATAGCCGGCCAGACCAGGCTAGGCACGATTCTGGTTACCGGCGGTGCATCCGGGCTCGGCGCTGCGACCGTTGCCGCCGTACGGTCGGCCGGCGGCAACGCCCTTGTCTTGGACATTGCGGAACCTGCCGACGACGTACCGAACGAGCAGGTGGACCTTGCGGACTCCGCCGCTGCCGAGCGGGCGGTCGACAGCATCGTTGCCGCGAACGGTGGGCGCCTCGACGGAGTCTTCACCGCTGCCGGCATCGACTCCTGCGGGCCTCTTGATCAAGTTCCGGCGGCGAGTTGGGAACAGGTGATCAAGGTGAACCTGATCGGCACTGCCGCGGTGATCCGGGCAGCGCTTCCCTACCTCAAACGCAGCCACGGCCGGGTTGTGACCTGTGCCTCGACCTTGGGCATCAGAGCGGTGAGCGATGCCACCGCCTACTGTGCGTCCAAGTTCGGCGTCGTCGGCTTCACCCGGGCGCTGGCCGCCGAGACGGCCGGCGAGGTTGGCGTCACCTTGCTGATCCCAGGCGGCATGCACACCCCTTTCTTCGACAACCGGACCGAGCAGTACAAGCCGCCGCCGGATGCCAAGCTCAACCAACCGGCCGATGTCGCGGCGGCCGTGGTGTTCGCGCTCAGCCAGCCGCCGGGCTGTGAAGTTCGAGAGCTCGTCGTCTGCTCATCGACCGAGGGCTCTTGGCCCTGACAGTGCGGCACGTTCTGATCCTGCGCGCTCTCGGCCTAGGGGATTTCCTTACCGGCGTGCCTGCATACCGAGCACTGCGATCCGCGTACCGGGACGCCATGCTGACGCTCGCCGCGCCTGCATACCTCGAGCCACTCGTTTCACTCACCGGCGCGATTGATCGGTTGTTGCCGACACTTGGTCTGAGCGAGCTGAGTCCCGCGCACCGCCCTGACCTGGCTGTGAACCTGCACGGGCGTGGCCCAGACAGCATTGACATCCTGCTTGGAACGGACGCGGCGAAGTTGATCACTCACCGACACCCGCTCCGGCCCAAGGTGGCCGGCCCGGACTGGCAAGAGGATCTGCACGAGGTCCGGCGCTGGTGCCGGATGCTGGAGCTGGCAGGCGTTTCCGCTGATCCAGACGACCTGCGGTTGTCTCCTCCTGCTCTGGCGCCATTGGTATCCGGGGCAATTGTCATTCATCCTGGCGCTGCTTTTCCGGCGCGCCGGTGGCCGGCCGAGCGGTTCGGCGCGGTGGCCCGGCAGCTCGGCGAGAGTGGTCACCCGATTGTTGTCACCGGCACTCGGGCCGAGAAGCCGATCGCCGAGGCGGTGATCAGTTCCGGCGATCTGCCGGCGAGCAGCAATCTCTGCGGCGAGCTTGATCTTGTCCAGCTGGCGGCGTCGATCTCCAGTGCCCGGCTGTTGATCAGTGGTGATACCGGCGTCGCCCATCTGGCCAGCGCGTACGGTACGCCGTCGGTGGTGTTGTTTGGGCCGACGCCGCCGAGTCGGTGGGGTCCCCCACCCGACGGTCCGCACACCGTGCTCTGGCGCGGTTCAACGGGAGATCCGCATGCTGACCAACCCGATGCCGGTCTGCTCCGAATTGCCGCCGCAGAAGTCGTAATTGCCGCTCGGGCGCTCCTGCACGTGCCCGCCGAATCAGCCCAAAGAAGGATGACTTCCTCGACCGCGCCAGCCTGACAACCCCCGGTCCGCCAGCAGAACGGCGCGACAGCGGGCTGTATCGGACCTACTTCCCCTCGCTCGATGTGGTTGCTCCGTGATGGCGCCCCCCGTTGCTACTCTCCAATCGCCGCGATGAGTCTTGACCGCCCAGCGGGTCTGCAGTCGAGGACTGGAATCACGCGATGAAAGGTGAATCTCATGACCAAGGTGTTGGCCAGCATCACGACGTCCGTCGATGGATACATAACCGGACCGGATGACGGGCCCAGCGCGGGTCTGGGCGTGGGCGGTGAGCGACTGCACTACTGGGTGTTCGGCGGACCGTGGACGTACGACGCCGAGCCGAGGGGCGAGCCGGCGGGTGAGGACGCCGCCTGGCTGTCGGAGGTGACGGCGCGAGTGGGCGCTGTGGTCGGCGGGCGCCGGACGTACGAGGCCGCCGGGCATTGGGGAGGTGAGAACCCGTGGGGGCTTCCGTTCTTCATCGTCACGCATCGACCGGAGGAGGAGCCCAAAGGCAAAGGGTTCACATTCGTGACTGGCGTGCCAGAAGCGATCGAGAGAGCCTCAGAAGCCGCCGGCGATAAGGACGTCAACGTCATGGGGGGTGCCCACGTCATTCGTCAGGCGCTCGATGCCGGGCTCGTTGACGAGTTGACTCTTGTCGTCGCGCCTGTCGTTCTCGGCGGCGGAAAGAGGTTGTTTGAAGGCTTCTCCAAATCGTTGGACCTGGAGCAACTGGGCGTACGCCAGTCGCAGTATGCGACGTTCATCAGCTACGGCGTAAGGCGGCCATAACGCTCTGCAGCTGTATCGAGCCCGCGCCGAATGTGGGGTGACTGTGCGCGCTGGTGCCGGAGGTCCATCATCAGACTTGTTGCGGGCCGTCCAGCAGCGTTACGGGCTGGACGGTTTGATCGGGGCACGGCGACTGACCGGCGGCTGCGCCAACGATGTCTTCCTTCTGGAAGCCAGCCCTCCAATCGTTCTGCACGTCAAGCATCCACCGGCCAACGCGGAGAGCCTGGCCTGGGAGCACCGTCTGTTGCGGCACCTTGCCGAACTGCTGCCGGAAGTGCCTGCTCCGCTGACAGCACGCGACGGCCTGACTTTCTTCTGGCACGAGGGACAGCCGGTGTGGCTCACCCCGTACCTGCCCGGCAGCCCCGCCGAGCCAACTGATCGTCGTGCGGTGGCCACCGCTCTCGGACGTCTACACGCCGTCAAGATCGACGTTCCGGTACGGCCGGGTCATCAACGAATCCGGGAACTGCCGGTACCTCCGGTGCGCGATATGCCGTCTGACTTCGAGCCCTGGCTCCCCCTCCTCACCCGCGCCCGTACGGAGACGATCCGGCTGATCTCCCAGGTAGATCGCAGCCGCACGGTTGTAACTGGAGTTACCCATAACGACATCTTTCCCGGGAATGTGCTGGTTCATGACGGACGAGTCACAGCCCTTCTTGATTGGGAAGAGGCCGACATCGACTGGCTGGTATGGGACCTGGCATGCGGTATCTGGCCATTCTGTGACGTCGAAGATGATCTGAACGCTGCGGTGGCGGAATGCCTCGTCGCCTACCGGAGTGCGGGAGGACTCGTCCCGCCCGCCGAGGACGACTTGATCATTCCGCTCATCGGCGCCAAGCGAATCCTTGAAGTGCTCCGGGCGCCAACTGATCGGCATCCACGCTGGGATCTCCAACTCGCCAACCTTCGCGCCTATCAGAGGTTGAGCTGACCGACCCAGCCTGCGCCGACAACCCTGCACAAGCCGGCGCCTGGCAACCTTGCAGACACCACGTCCTGACAACCCTGCAGACGCCAACCACTGACAACCCTGCAAACGACCACCCACTTTGAGCCCCGCACGCATTCCTTGAGCCTCATATACGGGGCTCAAGGTGCACGTACGAGGCTCAAAGTCACAGATGGCGGCGGGTGGGGGAGGGAGGCGCGGCGGCGGAAGGGGGCGAGATGCGGCGGGAGGTCACTGGGACAGGGCAGCATCGGCGAAGGCGGAATCCCAATCGGCAAGGAAGCGAGCGATGCCGTAGCGCGCGAGTGCTGCGCGCCGCGCATTCCGGCCGCGAAAGGCCGCCTCCTCCGGGTCCTGCAGCAGCGTACGGGCTGCTCCGACAAGTTCAGTGACATCACTCGACAACGCACCGGCTTCGCGCGGTACCGCCCGGGATGCTTCCGTGGCATCCAGCACGACAACCGGCAGGCCGAGCAGCATGGCCTGGATCAGCGACAGTCCCAGCGACGTCCAGCGGTTGAGGTGGAGGTACGCCCGGCGCTGGGCGAGCTCGTCATACAACGCATCCGGACTCAGATTGCCGGCAAAGCTGACCTTTGCCTCGCTCGGCTGGAGCGCGTCCGGCAGGAGGTCGGCATCGATACCGAATGCATCGATGGACATGCCCTCGAAGCTGCGCAACAGGTCGGTTCCGGTCACCCGCCAGCGGCGGACCGGTTCATTGACCACGAACGCCAGCCGGTCCAGATCGCCGCGGTAGCGCAAGCCCGGATCGGCAATGCCGTGCTCGATCACCCGAGTCGGCGTGCCGCCGCAATCCCACAACAGGTCGTTGAAGTAGGTCACCTGGACGATCTGAAGCCCGGGCATGTCCGCGAGCGGGTGGCAAGTGTCGGGCACGTTGGTCTTCGGCGTGTTGTGCTCCAAGAAGATGGCGCCAAGATCAACACCGGGCGCGCGACCGAGCTGCCGGCGAACGATGTCCAGCTCCTCCAGTCGCTGGAAGACGACCACGTCGGGCGGGTCATCCCGCAGCTCCGCGGCAGTCACCTCGCGGGTTGCTGGCGGCGGCGATCCTTTGTACCGCGCCAGCCCGCCACGCCCATCCGGACCTGGGGGCAGGAACAGGTATGAGTGCGTCCCGGAAACCAGCGAGTCGGTGTAACCGCCGTGCACGTCCCACATCAAGATCTTCACGGCGTGCCTGCTTCGACCAGCAGCCCCTTATCCAGCACGGTTGGCAGGGACAGCGTCCGATATCCAACATCGTCGAAGAGCACCGTGATCTCCTCACCATCCAGGCTCATCACGACACCGGTGCCGAATGTCTCGTGCCGCACCTGCTGCTCCACCGCGAACGGGCTGGCCAGCTCTGGCTCGTCGGTTGCCGTACCGGCATGGCAGTTGTCGCAGTCGCCACAGCGTCCCACCTCGGTCTCGCCGAAGTACTGCAACAGGAACTGCCGCCGGCAACCCGTGGTTTCGGCGTACGCGCGCATCATCTCGATTCGTGATTTCTGGATGGACCGGAACGCTTCGGCCCTGGCGACGACCCGGTCGACCGCCGACATGTCCGCGCTCAACCCGGTCTCGGACAACAGGTTCAGGATCCGGCCTACCGCCCGCACGCTGAGTCCAGTCGTTTCCGCTATCTGGGCACGTGCCGCCTGGCCGTTGACTGCCAGCGCTCCGAGGACCGCGACGACATCGTCCTGCTTGGGGATCGATGAGGTGAAGAATCGGGCCAGGCCGAGGTCTTCGGGCCGGTAGAACAAGGTGCCAAGCGCAGGCCTGCCGTCCCTGCCCGCTCGGCCGACCTGCTGGTAGTACTCATCAGGCGATTCTGGTGCCTGCGCATGAACGACGAACCGGATGTCCGGCTTGTCGATGCCCATGCCAAACGCCGAGGTGGCGACCATGACATTCGAGTTGCCGGTCATGAACTCCTGCTGAACGTGCTCCCGTACCCGTTTGGGCAGTCCGGCGTGGTAGGAGGCGGCAGAGACGCCTTCGGCCTGAAGTTCGGCGGCGTAGTGTTCAGCCGCCTTGCGGGTCGATACGTAGACGATGCCGGGCCCCTCGGCCGTCGTAACGGTTTCGATGACCTTCTTCTCCTGATCGGGTTGGTCGAGGCAGCGGGTGACCGAGAGGTAAATGTTCTCCCGGGCCGTGCCGCCGACGACGACCACCGCATCGCGCAGTCGCAGGCGTTCCAGAATGTCCTTGCGCACCGGAGGGGCCGCGGTCGCAGTGAGCGCAATGATCCGTGCTCCGTCGATGCCTTCCAGCAGCTCGCCGAGCCGCAGGTAGTCAGGCCGGAAATCATGGCCCCAGGAAGAAACGCAGTGCGCCTCATCGATCGCAATCAAGGTCGGACGCATCGCGGTTACTGTTGCCAGCACCTCCTCGTTGGCCAGCTGCTCGGGTGCTAGAAACAGGAACTCGACCTTGCCCGCAGCCGCGTCTGCCAGCGCTTGATTGCGCTCTCGCTTCGTCTCTGCCGAACTCACCCGCCGAGCAACGGTCTTGTGACCGTATTCCCCCAGCCGCGTCGTCTGGTCTTCCTGCAGCGCCAGCAGGGGCGAAACGACCAGCGTCAGACCATCAAGAATCACCGCGGGCAGCTGGTAGGCCAGCGACTTCCCGCCTCCAGTGGGCTGGACGAGCAGTACGTCGTGTCCGTCCAGCAGTGCCTGGACTGACTCGTCCTGGCCGGGCCTGAGGGAATCGTGACCGAATACCTGCTGTGCCGTCTCGACAATCTGGTCGCTCACGGTGTCCCAGCATGCACAACCCCCGGACGGGATTGTGACGGGGATCGCGAACTCAGCGGTCCCAGAAGATGATCAAGATCTATCAGCGCCTACTTCGGGTGGAGCGTCAGGAGGCCGTCTGCGCCCAGATCGATCCGTGCTCCGAAGGGCTGGCTCACCGTGTCCAGCACCCTCTGGAGCCACTCCGCATCCCCGGCCGAGGCCCTGTGCAAGCGAAGCTGTCGGGCCTGCAACGGCGCCATGTGAAGGTCGAGAAGCCGACCCGAGCTCTGATCGACACGCACCAGATAGAGCAGGCGCAAATCTCCCCGATACTGCTCGTGGCCTCGAATGCCCTCATAGTCGTCGATCAAATCGCCGCACCCGTACAAGATCAACTTCCCTCGGTAGACCTCCAGCGGGCGGGGATGGTGTGAAGAGTGCCCATGCACCAGATCGAAGCCACCATCGATCAGCCGGTGCGCGAACCGAACCTGGTCCAATTCGATGTCATAACCCCAGTTGGAGCCCCAGTGTGCCGAGGCGATCGCAACATCGCCCGGCCGGCGCACGCTGCGAGCCTGGCCGCAGAGCTGATCCGCCTGGGCGTCGGCGAACCGGGTCAGCAGGTTCACGCCGGCCTTTTCTGACCTGGCCGCCCAGCTGAGCGGAATGCCGCTCGACGGGGTGCCGAACGCGACGATGATCAATCGTCCGCTGCTACCGGGAATCGGAACCATCGTGGCCGCCGCCGCCTCAGCTGAAGATCGGCCGGCGCCAGCGATCCGCAGGCCCGCGGTTGACAGCACGTCAAGGGTTTCGAGCAGCCCGCGATGACCGAAGTCGAGGACATGGTTGTTGGCCAGCACGCAGGCGTCCGGCCGGACCACGGTAAGCGCCGGAAGATTGGCTGGATTCATTCGGTAGTGCACGCCCTTGCCCGGAGCGAAATCGCTCGAGGCGGTGATGCTGGTTTCGAGATTGACTATCCGCGCGTGACATTGAGCCGCATCCAGTAGCTCAACGGCATCGCCCCAAGGCCATGCCCAGTCGACTGAACGGGGAATGCTGCCGTTGAGCGACTCGGCAAGCTCGACGTAGATACGCGCATCGCGCACCTGGCGTTCACGAAGGGAAGGATCGCCCGGATTCGGCAGGATCTGGTCGACGCCCCGTCCCAGCATCACGTCGCCGCAGAGGAAGATTGTCACCGTGCCGTTGGCCACTAGTACGGACGAAGCACCGGCCACTGCTCTCCCCCTCCTGGCTCTGTGCACTGTCTAGCTTGGTACAGCGATGTCCTGCGGATGAGAGTCGGCCGCCGGGCATCGATACGCTCGCGGGGTGGCTGCCCAGCGTCCGGTCGACTTCTGGTTGAAGCTTGTCGACAAATTGATCAACGAGCACTTCAGCAGGATCCTCGAGGAACACGGGGTCACCCGCCGCCAGTGGGAAGTGATGAACCTGCTCAGCAGGGGGCCGGCGTCGCATGAAGAGCTGGCTCAGGTCCTGGCGCCTTTTCGCACAGAGCTCGAGGCGACCACGCTGACCGAGGATCTAGCCGAACTGGTCGAGAGCGGCTGGCTGGCGATCCAGGAGGATGTCTACCAGTTGACCGACCGGGGCAGGACCTCCTACCAGCGCCTAGAACCGGTCTTGCGTTCCACCAACGAGCGGATCGCGCGCGGGGTGAGCACCGAGGATTATTCGACAACCCTTGGGGTGCTCGAGCGAATGGCGAACAACCTGGGATGGCAAGAGCCGGCGCCTCCGCGCGCTTGAACCCCATCGCGAACGTGAGTCGACAGCGGGCCACAATGTGAAGAGCTAGCCACAAACCAACGCTGATCGACAAGGAGGCGATCGTGCACGCGGTAGTAGGTGATCGAGTAGTGGTAGCGGGCGCCAAGATTGGAGCGCCTGTCCGAGATGGCGAAATCGTGGAAGTGCATGGGCGAAACGGTGAGCCGCCCTTTGTGGTGCGATGGTCCGACACGGGACGCGAAAGCTTGTTCTTTCCCGGACCGGACTCCCATATCGACCACGAGCCCGCGCAGCGTGAGGAGGGAACAAGTCAGCCAGCTTCGGAGCCGTCCGGCGAGCAGCCGCAAGCCACAGGACAGGTTCGCAATTGGCACGTGGACCTCTACGTGTACGAGGGCGATGACAGCACGACGGCCCATGCTGTGCTGCATGGTGGTCCCCAGAGGCAGCTGGACAGTCATGGAGCTGCTCGGCTGAAGCCCGGTGACGCCAATGTGCCCGAGATCGGTGACGAAGTTGCCGTTGCCCGGGCGCTCCGAGGCCTAGCCGACCGACTTCTCGCCGTGGCGTCGGACGACATGACAACCAGAGAGGGGCATTCGGTCCATCTCACGTCCTAATGAAACGCAGCAAGCCGTCGGTCAATGCGTGCGGCGCTGACCCAAACTGGAGTCGCCAAGGGCTCAGGGCCGACGCCAATCGTCGCTTTGAAGGTGCGAGCCGGCCTGCGGGCCCATCTGCAGCATGCCGCCGTCCACAACCAAGGACGCACCGGTGAGATACCCGGCCTTCGGTCCGGCCAGAAAACTGATCACCGCGGCGATTTCTCGTGCGTCGCCCGGCCGGCGCAACGGGATTCCCGGCCGCTCCTGCTGGTGCGGATCGACGTCTTCCTGTTCGGTCATGGGTGTCGCGATCTCACCGGGTGCAACACAGTTCGCGGTTATTCCGTACCGGCCAAGTTCCAAGGCGAAGGTCTTCATCAACCCGCCGAGCCCATGCTTCGCGGCGTCGTACGGGCCGGAGCCCACCCGTGGCTGATGTTCATGAACGCTGGTCACTGCGATCAGACGGCCTCCATTGCCGCCGGCCACCATCTGCTTCGCGGCACGCTGTAAACAGACGAAGGCCCCGTCAAGATTGACTGCCACAGTCTTGCGCCACTCGTCGTACGACATATCGACCAGCAGGTTTGATCCGCCTGTGCCGGCGTTGTTGACGAAGACGTCGAGTCCGCCGAGCCGTTTGGCAAGATCATTGATGACAGCCCCGCAGCCCGGCAGATCGCTGGTGTCCAGCTGCTCGACGAACGCCTGGCGCCCGGCAGCCCGCACCTCCTCGGCCGTTGCTTCAGCACCATCGAAATCAGAATGCCAGGTGATCCCGATGTCCATGCCGTCCTTGGCCAGTGCCACCGCTGTGGCCTTCCCGATCCCGGAATCGGATGCAGTGACAATCGCGTAGCGGGGTTCGAAACTCATGCCCCGGAGTTTCCCACGAAGGCTTGATCGCAAACCGCACGGTCGGCAACTCCAGCCGCGACCTTGCCCGCGATCACGGCACTGTTGAAGCTGACCTCGCTGAGCAGTCCGGGTGCCGCCACTCGGTCCCCGACCAGGTACACGCCATCGCCGCGGTCGACGGCAGGCCGATCTCGCCAGGTGGTTCCCGGGTAGTCGACAGCACCGGTGCGAGCGTTTGCCACGGCCTCCAGGCGGTACGTCGTCCGCTCCCGCCAGCCCGGCAGCGCAACATCTGCAAGCCCCTCGGCCCGGGCCACTCCGACAGCCTTGGACTCCTCATGCCCGATCGGCGCCGAAATCTGTGCCAGGTGTTCCCCGGCAGGGGCGATCGTCGGGTCGGGGTAGCTGAAGGTCTCCAGCCAGCCACAATGATCAAGATCGCTCAGGACGAAGGCATCGCTGCGGCCCCGTACCACGCCAAGATCAAGTAGCGCGGTACGGCCAGAGGGCCAGTCGAGGGTGTTGTCGCCCAGCAATCGTCTGGCGGACTCCAGCTCGGTGGCAATGATGGTGATCCCGTCACCGAGGTGGTTGACCCGCGACCGAAGCTCGATAGTGACTCCGTGGGAGATTGCGTAGGTCGCCAGATCGTCGAACAGGGTGGCACCCCAGGACCCTCGCCGATAGCTTGCCTTGGGCGGTAACGAGAAGACCCGGCCCAGCCGCTCTGCGACAAACGCGGCAGACAGCGCGCCTGGATCGGGGTGGAAGACTGCTACGCCTGCGGCGGAAGCCGCGATCCTAGCAACGTGTTCGCCCAGACGGGCAGAGATCCATTCGGAATAGGAGACCTCGGTCGGCACATGCCGCCGCACGCCAAGCAGAAGGGCCCGGACCAGGGCCACCGGCGGGTTCTGCCTCATCCGGCCTTCGAGCCGAAACCGAAATCGCAGAGTGGCACCTATTCCCACACCGCAGGTTTGTCCGAGCAATTGCCGCTCGCCGAGCCATTCCCACAGCGGTCCGTCGCGGTAGATGACGTGCGGGCCCTCGTGAGCCAGATAAGGCTGGCGCGCTGTGCGCCAGCGCCCGCCCAGCGTGCGGTGAGCTTCATGCAGTGTGACCTGTGCACCGCACTCGGCAGCAGTAATCGCCGCCACCAAGCCACCGAGTCCGCCGCCGACGACCGTTACCCTGCGCATGTCCATACCATACCGTATGGTACGGTGCTAGCCGTGCCCGCTAAAGGCGATTGGCTGTCGACCGGACTGGAGGTCCTTGCCAGCGAGGGCGCCGATTCCTTGCGCATCGACCGGCTGTGCACTCGTCTTGGGGTCAGCAAGGGCTCGTTCCATCACCATTTCGCCGGATCCGCGAGTTACCGTCAGGCACTTCTCGCTGAGTACGAGCGGCGGGCGACGGAGAGTTTGAAACTCGCGATCGCCACCCCGACGGGCGCTTCGCCGCGCACGATCTTGGCCCGGCTGACCGACCGGGTCGGTAGTGATCAGTTGTACCGGCCCGAGTTGGAGGTGGCAGTTCGGGCATGGGCGTTCTCTGACGCGGGCGCACGCCAGGTCCAGGAGCGCATCGACCAAGCCCGGATCGCCGCCCTGGAACAGGTATGGAAGCAGCTCGTCGAGGACCCGGCCGAAGCCAGGACAGCTGCCCTGCTGCCGTACCTGGTCGCCATCGGCGCCAGTCTGGTGCGACCGCCAGTGGAAGCCGGCCAGTTACGGCGGGTCTATGAGCTGTTGTTGAGGTCAGTGCCGGATGATCCGACCGACTAAATAGACGTAGCCCAGACTTGCCTACGACGCGAGAGCGGTTTCCTCAACGCTGCCGATAATCGTCCGCAGCTTGCCCAGCACCCGGGATAGCAGGCGCGACACCTGCATTTGGCTGGTGCCGATGGCGGCCGCAATCTCCGACTGGGAGCGCTGCTCGAAGAAGCGGTACCACAGCAGTTGCCGTTCACATTCAGTGAGCTGGTTGAGCGCAGTACGGACGATCAGCCGGATCTCCGCACGGTCCAGGTCCTCCTCGCTTTCGGTCGAGGTGAAGTGCATCCCTCGTGAAACCGCGACCTCTATCGAGGTCGGGCTGTAGCTATGGCTCGCATAACGCGCCTGCTGCACAGCTCCCACGCTCGCGCCGAGCTGGCGCGCCAGATCTTGGGCGTTCGGGATTCCACCGACGGCTTGGACCAATGCCGGCCACTGCTGCCAAATCCCTGATGCAAGCTCCTGGGTTCGGCGCGGCGGCCGCACCATCCAGCCATGATCACGGAAGTGCCGCTTCAAGACTCCGGTGATGGTCGGCACTGCAAAGGCAATGAACGCTCCCTGGTCGGGGTCGAAGCGCTGAGCGGCTTCGACCAGGCCGGTGCGGGCGACTTGCAGCAAGTCCTCCTCGTCCTCGCCGCGGTGCAGGAATCGGCGGGACAGCGTCTCGGCGAGCCAAAGGTGGGAGTTCACCACCTCCTCAAGAATCTGCTGACGTTGCTCCGGTCCTACCTCGCGCGCTTTTAGCAGCAACTCGAGGGTACGGTCGGCCAGCTCGTGACGTGGGACCTGCTGCCTGGGCTTTGCATCCCCGCTCGCACCGCCGGTGAGCAGGCTAGCTTCGGCAAGGGTAGAGAGATCGGCTTCGGACGATTTCAGCATGAGCGCGACACCCTTCATTCGCTTTGGGTGTGGCGCTTGGCTCGACCACGTCGAAACCCAGACAACCACATCGCTGAGCTATGGACAAGTTCTGCGCGCGCCCGGATCCGCAGATCCGGAGCGAAGCGACCAACCCCGGCGCGCTGTCGGGACGAGCTAGGAGATACTGCCGAGCATGGTGACTGAACCGCTCCGTGTTGCGATTCTTGGCGCCGGGATGATCGGCGAAGTTCATTACCGGGCAGCCCTCCTCACAGGTGCCGAGGTCATCGGCGTGATGGCGTCCAGCACCGATCGATCCCGTCAGGTCGCCGCTGGCTGGGGCGTTGCGCAGGCGTACTCGGACATCGAGGATGTGGCCAACTCCGACGTCGACCTAGTGCACATCTGCACCCCGAACGACTCACACGTTCCCTACGCCATAGCCCTGATGCAGGCCGGCAAGCACGTGGTCTGCGAGAAACCGCTCGGACTGAGCCGGGAGGACGCCGAACGGGCGGCAGCGGCCGCCGCCCAGACCGGCGTTGTCAACACCGTCCCCTTCGTCTACCGCTTCCATCCGATGGCGCGGGAGATGTGTGCGCGCGTGCACGACGAGAGCTTCGGTGAGGTGAACCTGATTCACGGCAGCTATCTGCAGGACTGGCTGCTTCACCCGAAAGCAACCAGTTGGCGAGTCGACCCGGCCCAAGGCGGCCGGTCGAGGGCCTTCGGGGACATTGGATCCCACTGGTGCGATCTGGCTGAATGGGTGAGCGGGCAGCGGATCGCGAGCCTGGTGGCGACAACGTCGATCAGCATCCCGCAGCGCCCAGCAGCCACTGCGGCTACGTTCAGTGCCGCCGAATCGGATGCCCCGTTGGTGGCCGTCGAAACAGAGGACAGCGCGTTGATCTTGTTCCGCACCGCCGACGACGTCGCCGGCTCCGCCGTCATCTCCCAGCTGGCCGCGGGCCGGAAGAACCGGCTGTGGCTCGAGGTCGACGGAGCTCAGCTGAGCGCCGTGTTCGATCAGGAGCATCCCGAGTATCTCTGGATCGGCTCTGAGGCTGGGGCAACAGTACTGAATCGGAACCCGAATCAGGGGTCTGCCGAGCAGCGCCGGTTGTCCACTCTGCCGGCCGGCCACGCGCAGGGATACGCCCAGTGCTTCGAGGCATTCGTCGCTGACAGTTACGCCGCGGTACGAGCACGCTCGACCGGCGAACCGGCGCCTGAAGGCCTGCCCACCTTCGCCGACGGCGCCCGAGCCGCCGCCATCTGCGATGCCATGCTCGAGTCCGCCAGCAGCGGCAACTGGGTGACCGTAAAGGAGTAGCTATGAGGGAAGCGACCGGCAAAGCTAAGCCGAAGCAGGCCCGTCCGGTGACCCTGTTCACCGGGCAGTGGGCGGACCTGGGGTTCGACGAGGTGTGCCGACTAGCGGGTGAATGGGGCTACGACGGCCTCGAGATCGCCTGTTGGGGCGACCACTTCGACGTCGCCAGAGCGGCTGAGGACGACACCTACATCAAAGACAAGCGCGACACCTTGGAGAAGCACGGTCTGGGCTGCTGGGCGATCTCCAACCACCTCAACGGCCAGGCCGTTTGCGAGGCGATCATCGACGACCGGTACAAGAACATGGTGAACCCGCGCGTGTGGGGCGACGGGGATCAGGAAGGTGTCCGGCAACGCGCCGCCGAAGAGATGAAGACTACCGCACGCGCGGCCGCAGCCTTCGGCGTCGACACAGTGGTCGGGTTCACCGGGTCGGCGATATGGCACTACGTGGCAATGTTTCCCCCGGTCGCCGACGATGTCATTCAGGCCGGCTACGCCGACTTCGCCGACCGGTGGAACCCGATCATCGACGTCTTCGACGAGGTCGGCGTGCGTTTCGCACACGAGGTCCATCCGTCGGAGATCGCCTACGACTACTGGACTACCGTTGCGACGCTCGACGCCGTTGGCCGCCGGCCGGGCTTCGGGCTCAACTTCGATCCGTCGCACATGGTCTGGCAGGAACTGGATTACGTCGGCTTCCTCGCCGATTTCCACGACCGGATCTACCACGTCGACTGCAAGGACACCAAGGTCCGGATGACTGGCGGCCGCAATGGCAGGCTCTCGTCGCACTTGCCGTGGGCCGACCCCCGCCGTGGCTGGGATTTCATTTCAACCGGCCACGGCGACACAGACTGGGAGAGCATCTTCCGGATGCTCAACTTCATCGGCTATGACGGCCCGATCTCGATCGAGTGGGAAGACGCCGGCATGGACCGGCTCGACGGAGCTCCCGAGGCCTTGGAGTTCATCCGTCGGCAGAACGCCATCACGCCGCCGGCCGCCTCGTTCGACGCCGCCTTCGCCACCAAGGAGTGACAGCTCGCCGGCGAACCCAGGATCTCACCAGCAAGTGAAGCCACCGTCGACGAGTAGATCGACTCCCGTGCAGAAGCTGGCCGCGTCGCTGAGCAGGAAGACCGCTGGTCCGACCAGTTCGTCGACCGTCGCCATCCGCCCGAGTGGGGTGTCGGCCTCGAACTTTTCGACCTGTCCGGCTACTTCTGGGCGGAGGTTCATCGGTGTCGCGGTATAGCCGGGGCTGATCGTATTGACGCGGATGCCGCGCTGGCACCACTCCATGGCGAGGCTCCTGCTCAGCTGGATCACGGCAGCCTTCGACGCGTTGTAGTGGGTCTGGAGAAGTCCCCGATTCACGATCGATCCGGACATGGAGGCGATGTTCACAATCGAACCTCGGCCGTCTTGCAGCATGGCCCTCCCCTCAGCCTGACATGACAAGAACACGCCGGTGACATTGATGTCGATCAATCGCTGCCACTGATCCAATGGCATCTCCTCCGCCGGTGCGCCGTTGGCGATGCCCGCGCTATTGACCGCCAAGCTGAGCGGGCCGAGGCTGCGCTGCGTGTTTTGGACCGCTTCGGTGAGTGTGACGGCATCGGTCACGTCTCCCGTAATCGCTAAGGCGCGCCGACCTTGGCGCTCGATCTGAGCACAGACTTCATCCAATGCCGATCCGGACAGGTCGAAGCACGCCACGTCGGCGCCGGCAGCGGCTAGCACCACTGCGATGCTTCGTCCGATACCGCTGGCTGCGCCGGTTACCAGCGCGGTCTGCTGGTCGAGTCGGAAGTTGGGCATAGTCATGGCTGCATCTTCGCTGACACCGATCTAGGCCCAGTTGCCGCATGTTGATCTGACCGAATGGGTAACCGAAAAGCGATGGGACGACGCCTAGGAGCCGCCCTGTCCAGGTCCTCCTGGTTGAGACCACAGCCGGGAGGACCGCCTATGTCAACTGAAATCAGGCAAACCGTGTCGTGGATGACGCATGTGATCCCGCCGCGCTCGCCGGGTTGCGCTACGCAGCTTGGCCCGCTCCAGAATCGCGTAGAGCACCGGTACTAGCACCAGTGTCAACAGCGTCGATGAGATCAAGCCGCCGATAACGACAATGGCCAGCGGCTGGGAGATGAACACACCGCCGCCGGTCACGCCTAGCGCCATCGGCGTCAGCGCCATGATGGTGGCGACCGCCGTCATCAAGATCGGCCGCAGGCGATGCCGAGCGCCGTTGATCAAGGCGTCGTCGATGTCCCGACCAGCCAGCCGGTAGCGGTTCACCAAATCGATCAGCACGATGGCGTTCGTCACCACGATTCCCACCAACATCAGGACGCCGATCAAAGCCGGCACCCCCAGCGGGGTGTCACTGATCAGCAGGGCCGCGACGGCTCCTGTCGCCGCGAACGGCACCGATACCAGCAGGATGCCCGGCTGCAGCAGGCTCTTGAAGGTCGCGACCATAACCACGTAGACGATCGCGATTGCCACCACCAACGCCAGTCCGAGCTGGCTGAACGCCTCCCGCTGGTCAGCACTCACGCCGGCGACCGTTGTCTCGACACCAGGAGGCAGTGAGACACCCTCCAGAGCGTCGGTTACGGTGGTGGTGACGGCACCGAGGTTCTCTCCCACCGGAAGCAGCGAGACTGTCGCGCTGCGCTGCCCATCCGTGCGCGCCACCTCGGTCGCCACTTCTTCGGAGGTCACGTCGGCGACCGTGCTCAGCTTCACCGGACCCGCATTGCCGGAGATTTCGATGTCCTCGAGCTCTTCGACGCCGATCGGCGGGTCGTCGATCTTCACGACTACATCGCGGGTATCTCCACCGACTTCTATTGAGCCGATGGTGGCGGGTGCCAGCAATCCCTTGATTCCGGCAGAGATCTGGGCATCGGTCAATCCCGCCTTCGCTGCTGCCGCCCGGTCGACGGTGACTTGGATGATCTGCTGTTCGGCCGCGAGCGAGGAGGTCACATCCTTGACGCCGTCGACGTTTTTCATCTCCGTGTAAACCGCGTTGGTCGCGACCGCCAGGCGGTCCAGATCGGCTGAGGTGATGATCACCTCCACCTCGTTGCTGGCAAAACCGCCGTCGGCGGATGAGACGGTCACTTCACCGACATCGTTGAGCTCTCCGATCGCATCCCTGACCCGGCCCTCGATCAGGCTCTGGTCGGCGTCGACCTCGTTCGTCACGGAGAAGGTGGCCGAATCGTTGTTGGTGCCTCCGAACGCGGCCTCCGGACCGCCACTGGAGCCGACGGTGCTTTGCACGGTCACCACGCCGGCCACGCCCCGGATCGCCTGCTCGACTCGGAGCGCCTTGTCAGCCTTGGTCTTCAGGCTGAGCGAAGGCTGGAACTTCTGCCGCACGGTCATCGTGTTCTGACCCGAGGAGCCAAGGAAGTCCGTCTCCAGCCGCGGCGCCAGCGCGACCGTACCGCCCAAGATCAACACCGCGACCAACAGGCTGATCACCGGATGCTTGACCGCCTTGCTGATCAGCGGCACATAGCCGCGCTGCAGCCAGCTGCGCCGCTCCTTGGCCTCTGCCTGAGTGCGTATCTCGGCCGGATCGACCGGGGTCCTCGGCGAGCGGAGGAACCAGTAGGCAAGGACCGGGACGATGGTCAACGAGACCAGCAACGAGGCCAGCAGGGCCAGCGTAACTGTGACCGCGAACGGACGGAACAGCTCCCCCACTTGACCTCCGACAAGGACCAGCGGGAGGAAGACCGCGACCGTTGTGATGGTGGCCGCGGTGATCGCGGTCGCCACTTCACCGACGGCAGTACGGATCGCCGGCAGCTTCTCCTCGCCGTAGGACATATGCCGCTTGATGTTCTCGATCACCACGATCGAGTCGTCGACAACCCGGCCGATTGCGATGGTCAACGCACCTAGAGTCAGGATGTTGAGCGAATAGTCGCCCACCCGCAGGCCGATCATGGTGATCAGCACCGAGAGCGGGATGGAGACCGCAGTAACCAGCGTTGAGCGCACTGACCCGAGGAAGACCAAGATCACCAGCACGGCCATGATCAAGCCAAGGCCACCCTCGGTGCTCAGATCCTCGATCGATTGGGTGATGAAGGGCGCCTGATCGAAGACGACGGTGAACGTGGTGTTGTCGCCGATCTTCTCGGCGAGCTCTGGCAGCGCATCCCGGACCGCCTGGCTGACGTCGACGGTGTTGCCGTCCGGGGTCTTGGTGATCGACAATGACAGGCTCTGCTGACCGTTGGTCCGCGAGATCGAGGTCGCCGGAGCATTTGAGTCGCGGACCTCCGCCACCTCGCCGATCGAGGTCTCCTCGCCTGTCGTCGGCGAGATCAGCGGCAGCTCGGCGACATCGGTTGCCGAGGTCAGCCGTTCGCCGACGGTCACGCTCAGATCGCGGTTTCCCTCAATCAACGAGCCAGCGGAGATCAGAGCGCCGCTGGCCTGCAGAGTTGAGGTGATCACTCCTGGGTTGAGCCGGGCCTTGGCCAGTTTGTCAAGGTCAAGATCGATCTCTACCCGTGCCTCCGGTTCGCCGGCCAGGGTGACGGCTCGTACTCCAGGGAGCTTTTCCAGGTCCGGAATTGCGGCAGTCTTCAGTCGGGCCGCCAGTTCACCGGGATTTCGATCATTGGCGACGCTGAGCTGAATCACCGGGAAGTCGTCCAGGCTGCCGGTGATGACCTGCGAATCAGCCTCCTCCGGCAACACTCCTTCGATCCGGCTGATCGCTGCCTGCAGGTCCTGCTGAACCACCGACATGTTCGTGCCGTACTGCATGTTGACGATCACGATCGAAGTTCCCGTGCTTGAGGTGGAGCTGGACGACTCCAGGCCTGACAGACCAAGCGCCGCCTGCTCGATCGGGACTGTCACCCGTTCCTCCACCACCTGCGGCGACGCGCCGGAGTAGGTGGTGATGACGACCGCCGTTGGGATTGTGAGCGACGGGATCAGCTCCTGCTTGAGCTGTCGCGCGGCGATGACGCCGAAGATCATCACGAAGATAGTGACGAGTGCGATCAACGCCCGGTTGCGGAGGCTCAGGGTAGCCAGCTTGCCCATCGACGGGTGTTCCTTTCCCCATGCCGACCGGACGGCATGCAGCACAATCCTCCCTGAGTGATTCAAGGTGAGGATCGCCTAAGGTGTGAGAGACCGGCAAGGAGGCAGACATGAGCACCCAAACCCAGACTCTTGACAACCTGCTGCACGAGGACCGCCGCTTCCCGCCGCCGCCGGATCTGGCGGCCAACGCGAACGTCACCGCCGAGGCGTACAAGCAGGCGGAGGCAGACTTCGAAGGCTTCTGGGCCGAGCAGGCGAAACGGCTGACCTGGGGTAAGGAACCCACGCAGGTGCTGGACTGGAGCAACCCGCCGTTTGCCAAGTGGTACGCCGACGGGACCTTGAACGCCGCCTACAACTGCCTGGACCGCCATGTGGAGGCCGGGAACGGGGACCGGGTCGCCTTCTACTTCGAGGGGGAGCCGGGTGACACCCGGACGATGACGTATGCCGAGCTGACCAGCGAGGTCAAGCGGGCGGCGAACGCGCTGCTGGAACTTGGAGTCTCAGCTGGGGACCGGGTGGCGATCTACTTGCCTATGATCCCCGAGGCCGTCGTTGCCATCTTGGCGTGTGCCCGGATCGGCGCGCCGCACACCGTGGTCTTCGGCGGCTTCTCTGCTGACGCCTTGACCACCCGGATCTTGGACTGCGGCGTCGAGTACGTGATCACTGCCGACGGCGGCTACCGGCGCGGTGCCCCATCGGGGCTCAAGCCGGCGGTGGACGAAGCCATGAAGTACTGCTCGATGGTCAAGAACGTTCTGGTCGTGCGCCGTACCGGCCAAGAGATCGAGATGGTCGAGGGCCGCGACCTGTGGTGGGACGAGTTCGTAGGCAAGCAGTCCGATGAGCACGAAGCTGAGATGTTCCCCGCCGAACAGCCGCTCTACATCATGTACACCTCGGGCAGCACTGGGAAGCCCAAGGGAATCCTGCACACCACAGGCGGCTATCTCGTCGGTGTGGCGTACACCCAGTGGGGCACTTTCGACCTGAAGCCCGAGAGCGATGTGTTCTGGACCGCCGCTGACATCGGCTGGGTCACCGGCCACTCCTACCTGGTCTACGGACCACTCGCCAACGGCGCGACCAGCGTGATGTACGAAGGCACACCGGACACCCCGCATCGAGGTCGCTGGTGGGAGCTGATCGAGAAGTACAAGGTCACGATCCTGTATTGCGCGCCAACTGCCATTCGCACGTTCATGAAGTGGGGCGCCGAGATTCCCGAGCAGTTCGACCTGTCCTCGCTGAGGATCCTCGGAACAGTCGGCGAGCCGATCAATCCAGAGGCCTACATCTGGTACCGACGCAATATCGGCGGCGACCGTACGCCGGTGGTCGACACCTGGTGGCAGACCGAGACCGGCATGCACATGATTTCCCCTATGCCCGGGATCACCGTGGGCAAGCCCGGGGCGGCGATGCGTCCAGTCCCCGGCGTCGAGGTGGAGGTGGTGAACGACGAGGGGCAGCCGGTGCCCAACGGATCAGGCGGTTACCTCACGGTGACCAAGCCCTGGCCGGCCATGCTCCGCACCCTGTGGGGCGACGACCAGCGCTATATCGACACGTATTGGTCCCGCTTCGAGGGCAAGTACTTCGCCGGCGACGGCGCCAAGAAAGATGAGGACGGCGATCTCTGGCTGCTCGGCCGGGTGGACGACGTGATGAACGTGTCCGGGCACCGGATGTCCACCACCGAAATCGAGTCGGCCTTGGTGTCGCACCCGAAGGTCGCCGAGGCCGCAGTGGTAGGTGCGACCGACCCGATGACCGGTCAGGCGATCGTTGCGTTCGTGATCTTGCGCGGCGATGCCGGCGACGGCGGACCCGACGTGGCCGGCGAGCTGCGCGCCCACGTGTCCAAGGAGATCGGGCCGATTGCCAAGCCTCGCCAGATCATGGTCGTCCAGGAGCTTCCGAAGACACGCTCCGGCAAGATCATGCGGCGGCTGCTCCGCGACATCGCGGAGAATCGCGAGCTGGGAGACGTCACCACCTTGACCGATTCCTCGGTGATGAATCTGATCAAGGAAAACCTGGCCAGCGCCAGCACCAGCGAAGACTGAGGTTGCCAAGGAGCCGCCGCAGGTCGCCATCAATCAACATGCCTCGATAGGCTCGCGGTGACGAAAGGAGCTGGAATGGCTGAGCGGGCTGTCGGCGACATCATCAAGGACATGACCGATGATGTGAAGCTGCTGGTGCGCGATCAGGTGGAGCTCGCGAAAACTGAGCTGGTTCCGTCGGCGAAGAAGGCTGGGATCGGTGGAGGACTGTTCGGCGCCGCCGGTTATTTTGCGCTCAGCGCGCTGGGGATCTTGTACTTCGCGGCCGCATTCGGACTTGTGGCAGCCGGCCTGAGTCAATGGCTCGCGTTCTTGATCGTCGGCGTTGTTCTGTTCCTGATCGCCGCTGTGTTGGGCGGCATTGGCTATGCCACCGTGCGAAAGGTGAAGCCACCGGAGCGTTCGATGGCGCAAGCCAACAAGACGGTGACCGAACTCAAGATCGCCACGCAACAAGCCCTTGCGGCTGCCAGGGCGCCAGAGATCGAAGGCACAGTCGTCGATCAAAGGGCATTGCGCTGAGCTAGTCCCCGGCGTGGCGATCTGTCGTGCAAGATTCAGCCAGGTAGTCGCGGCAAAGTCCTGCACGATCCCGCGGCCTAGTGGTCAGCGGAGCAGATAGACTCGTGACTCCCACGGCTGGAGCACGAGCGTGTCCGTTGCGGAATGAGTCGCCAACAGCAGCTGCGCCCGACCAAGGTCAGGTACGGCGTCGCCCGGAACCTCCACCGGCCTGGACGAGCAGTTAGCGAGCACAACCAGCGTGGAGTCATCCAGTGATCGGGTGAACGCCCAGATCTGCTCGGACTCGGGTAAAAGCAGCTGGAAGCGGCCATCGACAACAACGGGGTACTCATGCCGCAGGTCGATCAACTTCCGGAAGTGGTGGAAGACCGAGTCCTGCTGCTCCATCGCTGCTCGGGCATTGACTGTGAGGTAGTTGGGGTTAACCGGTAGCCAAGGGATTCCCTCCGAGAAGCCGGCGTGCGAGCTGTCGTCCCAGTGCATGGGCGTCCGGGCGTTGTCCCGGCTCTTGGCAGACAGCGACCGCATCACCATTTCGGCCTCCATCCCCAGGCTCAACGCATCGGCGTGGTAGTTGACCGACTCGATGTCTCGATACTCCTCAATGGCGCTGAAGTAGGTGTTGGTCATGCCGAGCTCTTCGCCTTGGTAGACGTACGGCGTACCCCGGTGCATGTGCAGCACGGTGCCCAACGTCTTGGCCGAGTTGACTCGATGCCGTGGGCTATCGTCGCCAAACCGCGACACCGCCCGCGGCTGATCATGGTTGTCGAGGTAGAGCGAGTTCCAGCCGACATCAGCGAGCCCGACCTGCCAATCGTTGAGATTCGCCTTCAACGCTGGGAGTTCGAGCGGTTTCAGGTCGAACTTGCTTCCCTCTGGCATCCGGTCGAGATCGACATGCTGGAACTGGAACACCATGTTGAGCTCGGCATTGGCCGGGTCGGTGATCGCACGTGCCATGTCGATGGTCACGCCGGGCATCTCGCCCACGGTCAGGAGGTTGTGGGCGTCCAGACCGACCTCGCGGTTCATCTCGGCCAGAAACTCATGCAGTCGAGGGCCTGCGGCGACGAACTTGAACGCCGGCACGTACTGCTTGCCGGGCGGCGGCACACCGTCAGTGAGCTTTTCCGGCTTGGAGATGAAGTTGATCACGTCCATCCGGAAGCCGTCGACGCCACGATCGACCCACCACTTCATCATCTCGTAGATCGCCCGGCGAACCTCCGGATTCTCCCAGTTCAGGTCGGGCTGTTTCCGGCTGAAGATATGCAGGTAGTACTCGCCACTCCGTTCGTCGTACTCCCAGGCCGGGCCGCCCCAGGCGGCGGCCATGTTGGTCGGCTCGGCACCCGGTGTGCCCGGCGTGCCACCGGGCCGGGGCGGCCGCCACCAGTACCAGTCGCGTTTTGCTGAGTTGGGGTCGCGGGATTCGACAAACCAGGGGTGCTCATCGGACGTGTGGTTGACCACCAGGTCCATCACAAGCTTGATGCCCCGCTCATGGAGGCCGACGATCAAGGTATCCAGCTCATCCAGGGTGCCGAACAGCGGATCGACATTCTGATAGTTACTGATGTCGTACCCGTTGTCGTCCATGGGTGAGGAATAGATCGGAGAGAGCCAGACCACATCCACCCCGAGCTCGGACAGGTAGTCCAGTTTGCTGGTGATACCAGGGATATCGCCCGTCCCATCCCCGTTGCTATCGGCGAAGGAACGCGGATAGATCTGATAGACGACCGCGGTTTTCCACCAGTTGTGCGGTCGCCACTGAGCAGCCTCGCTGGATTCGACGATCACGCAGTGGATCCTTGCACAAGCTTGTTGAGCCGGTTCTGAAGTGCGGCGCATTCCGCCGCCACATTGGCCCTTGCGGCCTCGATCAGTATGCGAGCCTTGCTCGTACGGAAGATCTCGCCCTCACTCAATCGGCTCAAAATCTCCAGCCGGCCCCCGAGGAAGGCCTCCTCCGGCACGGCGGCGTACTCCTCCCGAATAGCCGTGGCGTAGGCGGCATACTCCTCGGGAGGCGCAGCCAAGATCGACAGGTCCGCATCACAGAGCAACTCACCTTCCGGATCACGGCTGCCTGGCGTATGAGTTGCGGTAAGCCTTACCAGCCGCGCGACCTGGGTGAGGTCCTCCTGTTCCAGCCCGGCTCGGCTCAGCTCGCGGACCGCCAGCCGGGCGGAGGCCTCCTCGTTGGGTATTTGGCCGGGCGGAATGGCATATACGGCGTCGTGAAACCAAGCCGCCAACCGCACCAGAAAAAGATCCTGACCTTCTGTGAACTCATCGATAACCTGCAGGACCCGGGCCAGGTGAGACGCGGTGTGGTAGTGACGGTGCGGCTCCGCGTAGCGAGTTAGCAGGGCCGTGGCGATCTCCTCCTGATGCGGCAGAGTCGCCTCCCAACGAGTGACCAACTCCTGATAGAGCGGCTCGGCGCGCTCCCCTTCAGTGGGCATCGGGCCCAGCGAAATCTCGGCGATCAGTCAGGTACCGGGTGGGAATCTCGAGAAGTCGGGCGCGGTTCCACGGCCGCTGCCAGCCGGCAAGATCGAGAACGCCGTTCAGCAGGTGCGCGGTAAGGCCCCAGATCAGGTGTCCGGCGACTTCGAACGCCGGGCCGGTGTACCCCGCTGGGTGGTGGACCCGCGCTCGATGATCGGGATCGACGAGGTCGGCAATGGAGGTCATCCATACCGCCGCGATCTCTCGCGGATCAACAACCCGAACGGGACTGCGCTGCCGCCACCACGCCACAACGCCGGTCACATCGAAGCCGCTAACTGCGACGTGGACCGGCGGCAGTGATCCTAGAACGTCGACACCCGCCCGATCGATGTCAGTTTCCTCGACGGTTTCGCGCAACGCGGTATCGGCAAGATCCAGGTCACTGTCGTCCCGAGCGCCTCCTGGAAAGGCGATTTGGCCGGCGTGCTTCCGCAAGGTTGTAGCGCGCTCCACAAACATCAACTCCGGACCGCTCGCGGCCTCACCGATCAAGATCAACACCGCAGCTTGCCGAGCCCGATCACCCTGTCCCGGCCGCAGCCCCGCGAAGGTGGCGAGCCGGTCCCGCTGACCGAGCGCGGCGACCAATGTGTCCAGCGACGATGGCCGCGCGGCCGAAGCCGAAATGTCGGCGTCCTGAGCCCGCGGAAGGATCACAGCTCTATCCCGAGGTGGTCCTTCGCCAACTCTCGGATCTGTTTGGTGGAGGTGAACGGCGCCGCATGGCGGTAGGCGATGGTGCCGTCGGCAGTCACGAAGAACGTCTGCGGTGGACCGGCGATTTGTAAGGACTCTCGCAGGGCCGCATCGCCGTCCTGGAGCTGCGGATACTTCCATTCCGAGAGCTGGGCGAACTCGATCGCCAATTCCGGGCTCGGGTCGTCGAAGTCGACTCCCAGAACCATCACTGTCGACGGGTCAGTCTCGGCGGCAAACTCGGCTAAGTGCGGTGCCTCCTGCCGACACGGCCCGCACCACTGAGCCCAGACATTGATGATCATCGGTGTGCCGCGAAGCCCGGCGAGCCGTACCGAGCGACCACCGCCGAGACAGGACAGTTCCTCATCCGGCAGTCCACCCGCCATGGACGTGATGTACCAATCTGAATCGGGGCAGTCAGGAATGCCCGCGGCAGCTTTCTGTGCCGCAAGCTGCTCGGCTGTCGCCGGAGACGACTGAAGAGTGGGCACATCACTGGAATCTCGGGATGTCCCCACCGCGCACCCTGTGAAGATCATCAAGAGGGTGGCGGACACCGCCAACCAGGCTCCGCAATTCGACAGGCTAAGGGCATGTGAGCTGCGCCGCTTCATCCGCGAGGCTCCCGGATCATCTTGGCGGCCTTGACGGGATTGGTTTCACCCTCGCCGTACGAGGGGCACCACCGCGCAACCGGACAGGCGCCGCAAGCCGGGTTGCGGGCGTGGCAGCAGCGCCGGCCATGCCAGATCAGGTTCTGGCAAAGCTGGGTCCAATCCTTTTTCGGAAACAGAGCGGCAATGTCCATCTCGACCTTGTCCGGATCGAGCTGCACTGTCCAGCCGAACCGCCGGGCGAGCCGTCCGACGTGAGTGTCCACGGTGATGCCCGGGATGCCGAACGCGTATCCGAGGACCACGTTAGCCGTCTTGCGACCCACACCAGGCAGCGTCACCAGATCCGCCATCCGGGCAGGAACTTCTCCGTCGAACCGCTCGACCAGCGTGGCGCCGAGTCTGATCAAGGTATCGGTCTTCGCTCGGAAGAACCCGGTGGGCATGATCAACTCTTCGAACTCCGCTCGGTCAGCTGTGGCATAGGCGGCCGCGTCCGGATATCGGGCGAAGATCACCGGGGTGACGGAATTGACCCGCTTGTCCGTGCTCTGGGCCGACAGGATGGTTGCCACCAGGAGCTGCAACGGTGTCTCGAAGTCGAGTTCGATGTTCGCTTCCGGATAGGTCTGCGCGAGAACCCGATTGATCGTCCGGGCGCGCCGAACCAGCGCAGTCTGAGAACGGTCCGGCCGCATGGCAGCAGCCTACGTCGCGACCCTCTCCATCCGGCTGATTCAGGATGCGACTCGAGCGCCTGCGTTGCCAGGCCTCCGACGGTAGCCTTACAAGCGTTGACAGGCGAAGCCGTATGGGAGGCAGCGTGGATCCTGAGGTCCTCAAGAAGGCTCCATTGTTCGCGCGCCTGGATGACGAGGCGGCTACCGCGCTCGCGGCGGCCATGGGAACCATCAAACTTGCTAGGGGTGAGGTTCTCTTCCACGAAGGCGATGCCGAAGACCGTCTGTATGTGGTGGTTAGCGGCAAGATCAAGCTCGGCCGCAGCGGGTCTGCCGGCCGGGAGAACCTGCTGGCCGTCCTCGGCCCCGGGCAGATGTTCGGAGAGCTGTCGTTGTTCGACCCAGGCCCTCGCTCCACGACGGCAACGGCCGTCACTGCCGCAGAGCTTCGCACTCTCGAGCACGACGAGCTGATGGGGTGGCTGACCGGCCGCCCGGAGGTCGCCCAAGGCCTGCTCGGTCAGCTGGCCGCGCGCCTGCGCCGGGCCAACGATGTGGTCGCAGACATGGTGTTCTCGGATGTGCCCGGCCGGGTTGCCAAGCAGCTGCTCGAGCTGGCTCAGCGATTCGGAGACCGGCGGGACGATGGCGTACACGTCCATCACGACCTCACTCAGGAAGAACTCGCCCAGCTGGTCGGCGCCTCTCGGGAGACCGTCAACAAGGCGCTCGCCGACTTCGCGGCCCGCGGCTGGATCCGCCTCGAGCCCCGGTCGGTCACCATCCTGGACGTCGAACGCGTCGAACGCCGCGCCCGCTGATCACCGCGCCGACCTGACGCCGAACCCGACGTCGCAGGGCGGGGTGACCGGGCACCACTATTGGCCCCGGCGGATCAAACCCCGTTCAACGGCAACGGTCACCGCGGCCGTCCGGTCGGTTACGTCCAGTTTGCTGAACAGATGGACCAAGTGAGTCTTGACAGTTGCTTCGGAAATGGCCAGCTGGCGACCGATGGCCCGGTTGGTCAGCCCACGAGCCACAAGGACCAGCACCTCGATTTCGCGCTCGCTCGGAGTATCGATCGGCGGAGTCCGCAGCCCGCTCATCAGCCGGCTGGCCACAGCCCCGGCCAGCACCGACTCACCACGAGCTGCGGCGCGTACTGCTGAGAACAACTCTTCGCGTGGCGCATCCTTCAGCAACACCCCGATCGCTCCCGCCTCGACTGCCCGGACGACATCTCGGTCGGCGTCGTAGGTAGTCAGCACCAGGACCTTGGCCTCCGGCTGGTTCGACGTAATCTCCGAGATTGCCTGGACCCCGTCCATCCTTGGCATCCGCAGATCCATCAAGATCACCTTCGGCCGATGACGGGCGGCCTGTACGACCGCCTCCCCACCGTTGGCCGCCTCGGCCCCGACGGCAAGATCGGACTGCCCCGCAATCATCCCGCGCAGCCCGTCACGAACGACTGGATGATCGTCGGCGATCAGGAGCGTGATCTTGTCTCGGTCATACCGGCCGCCGTCTCCACCGTGGTGGACTTGCCGGCGCCATTGGGTCCGAGGACGCCGAACACTTCACCGCGCTCGACAGTCAGGCTGACGCCGTCGACAGCTCGCACAGACCCGTACGACTTGTGCAGGTCGGTGATCTCGATAACTTGTGCCATGAGATCAGCGTCGCGCCTCCCAACTCGGCATGCATCGACCGGTTGATTAGACCCCTATCAACCGGTCGATGGATTTCTCGTGAGGTCTGTGACTACGCAGATCCCAGCGTGACGTCAACAGTCTGCGGGCTGCCCCCGTCGCGAATGTAGGTGATCTTGACCGTCGTGCCCGGCGCGTAGAAGCGAGTCGCGGCAATCAGACCATCGGCGGTCCTGGTCTCGAAGTCGTTGACCTTGGTCACCACGTCGCCGGCCCGCAATCCCGCCTTCTCGGCGGCATCGCCAGAAGAAACCGTCTGGAGGGGCACCCCGGCGGCGGTCGAGACCCGCGAGACGTCTCCGCCGACGGTCACGCCGAGTGCCGCGTTGACCGAGCTGCCGTGATCGATCAGCTCCGCCGCCACCCGCACGGCGACATCTGAGGGGATGGCGAAGCCGATGCCGATGTTGCCCGACTGGCCGCCGTCGGCGTTGGATCCGGTACTGGCGATGCTGGAGTTGATGCCAACGACAGCGCCGTTCAGGTCAACCAGCGGACCTCCAGAGTTGCCGGGATTGATCGCCGCATCCGTCTGCACTGCCAAGTAGACGGCGTCGTTGTTGCTGCCCGAACGCACTGGCCGGGCGGTGTTGGATACGATGCCACTGGTCACCGACTCGGACAGGCCAAGCGGAGCACCCGCGGCCACGACGGTCTGGCCAACCCGCAGCGAGTCGGACTTGGCGAAGGTGGCCGGGGTCAGGCCATCGACTTCGTCAACCTTGATCACTGCAAGGTCGTTGGTCTCCGAGCTTCCAACGACTTTGGCCTCGGCGGTGCTGCCGTCGTCGAAGATGACGGTGACGGTTCCGGACTGTGAGGCTCCGTCGACAACGTGGGCGTTGGTCAGGATGTGCCCTTGATCGTCGATGATGACGCCGCTGCCGATTCCGCCGCCACCGCCGTTCTGGACAGTGATCGTGACCAGGGACGGGTCGATCTTGTCCGCCGCCGCTGTGACGGTGCCGTCAAGCTTCGGGCTCTGCCCGGCCGGCAGAGTGCTCACGCTGGCCGGCGAGGTGGATCCATTGTCCGGACTGAGGTAGGCGTACGTGCCGATCCCGGCCCCGGCACCGACCGCGGCCGACAGGAATGCGGCAGCCAGCAAAGGGCCCATTCGCCGCCGGGGTTTGCCGGCAGTAGGCGGCACTGACGGGTACTCGACGACCGGCGGTACTCCGGCGGGCGCCGGAAAATCATTCGCGGTGTAACCGCCGATTGGTCTATCCGGCATCACCATCGTTGGCTCCCCTGGGCCGGCCGCGGTGGACATCGGGTTCCAAGCGGAGGGCCTGTTCTCTGCAGTCATGCTCCGAGGGTGGCTCCCAAATCTGTGAGAAGGCTGTGCGATCGGACTGAAGTTGCTGTTACTCGCTGGCCAGGTAATCCAGCTGCGCTCGGACCGACTCCTCGGCTGCTGGCCACAGCGATTGATCGACATCGGCGTAAACCCGGGCAACAACTGCTGCCGCCGAGTCATCACCGGACGCCAGCGCCTCACGCACTTGATCAAGTCGCTCGAGCCGGTGCGCGCGATAGAAGTCCAGCCAGCGAGTCGGATCGGCGACTCGCGGTCCGTGACCGGGCAGGATCTCCACGACGTCGTATGAATCGACCAGCTCGGTCAGCAAATCCAGCGATTCGAAGTAGTCGGCGAGGTTGCCGTCTGGATGATTGATGACGGTCGTCCCGCGGCCGAGCACCATGTCACCGGTCAGCAGCCGGCTGACATTGTCGAATTCGCCCCGCAGCAGTAGAGAGCAGGAATCGCTGGTATGGCCCGGCGTCGCGAACACCTCGAAGCCCACACCGCCGAGCAGCACGGCGTCGCGATCGAGCAGGCCGTGATGTCCGATCTGAAAGGCCGGGTCGGCAGCCCGTACCCCACATCCCGCCCGACTTGCCAGCTCCGCCGCCGCCTCGGAATGGTCGGAGTGCCCATGGGTAAGAATGATCATGGCTATCGCCCCGCCACAGGCCTGCACTATTGCCGACAGATGATCTTCGTCCATCGGGCCGGGGTCGACAACCGCGGGCGGGGCTAGGCCTGGGTCGCCGATGATCCAGGTATTGGTGCCATCCAGCGTCATTGGCCCGGCGTTCGGCGCGACGAGCAATCGCAGGTAGTTCGTGATCACCTCAGCCATGACGTTCCCCCCGAACCCTCCTGGAGCCGGCTCGGATACCTGATCAGCCAGCCTGACCCCGTCTTGATCACTTCCGGCAGCACATATTCGATCACCCGGTCGCTGGCAACGGTCAGCAGCTCGGCGACTCCGTCCGCTTCTGCCAGCTCCAGCAGGATCGCGCGGGTCGGCGGCATCAGTGCGATCTCACCCCGATCGGCCGCAGCAAGAGCCGCCGAGGGCGAGTCCCAGGCAGCGCGATCGGTCTCACCGGAGACGTCCTGCGCCTCCTGGTCCTCGGGCAGCACTGCAAGGAAGAAGTGCGTGTCATACCTCCGGGGCTCTGGTTCGGGAGTGATCCAGTGCGCCCATGGAACAAGATCATCTTGGCTCAGCTGCACGCCCGTCTCCTCGGCCGTCTCCCGTACCGCGCATACCCGCAGCGGATCGGAGCCCGTGGTCTGGTCAACGGGGTCAACCCGCCCACCCGGAAACACCACCATCGAGGCCGCGAACGGCATCCGCGCGTGCCGATGCAGCAAATAAGTTTCGACTCCAGCGGCGGCGTCGCGGAGCAAGATCACACTGGCCGACGGTTCCGGCGTCGCCACAGGATCGCCAACGCGCCGCGCCTCGGCGAGAGCGATCATGTCCGGCGGGGGCTCGAGCGGCAGCCGAGCGAGGACATCCCAGGAATGGGAGGGCAAGATCATGCCGACGCCTCACATGGCCACCGGCTGAACTCTGAGCACAGGCTCGGCCCGGACGATGAGCTCAACCTCAACGGGGGCATCCAGCGGTAGTACGGCGACACCAACCGCACTACGCGCATGCCGACCGCTGTCTCCGAAGATCTCACCGAGGAGTTGACTGGCCCCGTTACCGACCTGCGGCTGGCCGGTGAAGTGTGGCTCGCTCGATACGAAGACCAGCACCTTGATCACCTGCAGAACGGCGTCCACTCCACCGGCCTCTGCCGCGACAGCGGCGACCGCATTCAGCGCCGCAACTCGTGCACAGCCGGCCGCCTCTTCCACGCCCAGCTCCGCACCGACCTTTCCGGTGGCGATGAGCCGGCCGTCGACCGTCGGCAGCTGACCCGCCGAGTAAATCAGGTCACCGACCCGCGCGGCTGGGACGTACGCGGCCACTGGCGTGGGCACCGGTGGCAAATTCAGCCCCAGATCGGTCAAACGCTGTGAAGGCAAAGTCACGCAGTCGCTCCTCAGGCTGGGCTGGGAACGGGGCGCTTGAGATAGGCCACCAGGTTCTCCGGAGTCGGCCCGGGCACCACCTGAACCAGCTCCCAACCGTCCTGGCCCCAGTTGTCGAGGATTTGCTTCGTGGCGTGCACCAGTAGAGGAACCGTCACGTACTCCCACTTGGTCATGGAGGCAACCGTATGCCTACCAGACCTCGTGTCGCGGCGATCAGCTACAAACGCAGAACGGGTGACCACTGGGGTCAGTAAGCACGATAAAGTTCCCGTCGCTCCCAGGACCTTGGACCCGTCGAGCGCCCAACGACTCGGCATAGGCCGCCGCCTCTTCGAGATCTGGCACGTCAAGATCAAGATGGAACTGCTGGGGGACTTCGTTCGCAGGCCAGGTCGGTGGCTTGTGGTTGACAGCGAGCTGGAAAGCCAGCCCGGCCCCGCCCTCCCCTTCAAGGTCTACCCAGTCGTCTTCAATATTGGTGATGCGCCAGCCGAGCAGTGCCGCATAGAACTCGGCGAGCTGCTTGGGGTTGTCGGTATCGAGGACAACACTGCCAAGCCGGATATCAGGACGTGTCTCAGTTGTCATGTCGTCCATCCTTGCCGGACCCACTGACAGTCCGGGCCAAAAACCCCGCAAACTGGAAACGAATATGCGGAAGACCCCCCTCGTCCCAGCCCGGATCGCCTGGTCGGTGAATCAGCTCAAGATCGGCACAGGCCAGCGAATCCTGGAAATAGGTGCCGGCCGAGGCGCTGCTGCCGAGCTGGTCTGTGCTCGCCTTGGCGACGGCAGCTACCTCGGGATTGACCGCTCGGCCGCAGCGGTCAGCGCCGCTAGCGAACGAAATCGGCGATATATCGAGCGCCGGATGGCTCAGTTCCATCAACTCAGACTGGCGGACATCGATCCGGGCGCAATTGGCCGGTTTGACACCGTCTTTGCCGTCAACGTCAACCTCTTCTGGACCAGGCGCGCTCAGCGTGAGCTGGTTCTAGTCCGTGAGCTGCTCACCGCCCAGGGGCAGCTGTGGCTGTTCTATGAGGCCCCGACGACGGCCGTCACTTCACGCACATCCACGCTGCTGGGCCAACGGCTCGATCAGGCAGGCTACGGCTACGAGATGGCCAGCGAAACAGTGAAAGGCGCGCTGCTGGTTCAATTCCGTTGTTCGCCGACCTGACTTCACCAGGCGCTTCGGCCAAGTCCGCCTGCTCGCCGGCCACTACTATCGGCGCATGGCGACCATCGGCATCCTCGGCGGCACCGGGCCGCAGGGTCGCGGGCTTGCTCGTCGCCTCTCCCGGGCTGGTCATTCGGTGGTCATCGGCAGTCGCTCGGTCGAGCGGGCGAAGTTCACGGCCGAGTCCTACGGTTCGGACGGATCGGTGGCTGGCGGGCAAGTCCGAGGTGGCAGGAACAACGAGGCGGCGGCCGCGGACCTGGTGATTGTCGCCGTCCCGTACGAGGGACATGCCGAACTCCTCGGCTCGCTGACCAGGGACCTGAAGGGCAAGATCGTCATCGACTGCGTCAATCCGATCGGGTTCGACGCGCTGGGCCCATTTCCGCTGAATGTGCCGGCAGGATCGGCAGCGCAAGAGGCCCAGCAGATCCTCGCTGAATCGACTGTGATCGCCGCCTTCCACCACGTCAGCGCCGTCCAGCTTGATGACCCGGCGATTGACGCGGTACCCGGTCACGTGCTGGTTCTGGGCGAGGACCGCGACGCCGTGCAGACCGTGTGCGCGCTCGCAGACGATGTAACCGAATCAGGCGGCGTGTATGCCGGCCGATTGCGGAACGCCGGCCAAGTCGAGGCGCTAACCGCAAATTTGATCGCCATCAACCGGCGTTATCGGACCCACGCAGGCGTTCAGATCACGGGTCTGAAGTGATGCCGCCACGACATCGGCTGCACATCGTCAGCGGCAAGGGTGGCACTGGCAAGACCACGATCTCAGGTGCGCTCGCCTGCGCCCTGGCCGCCGGCGGACGGCGAGTTCTGGTGTGCGAAGTCGAGGGCCGACACGGCGTTGCCGAACTTTTCGGCGTCGATCGGCTGATTGACGCCGAAGAACGCCGGATCTGCCGCACCCCCTCGGGTGGGGTTGTTTACGGCCTGGCGATCGACGCCGAAGATGCGTTCCTGGAATACCTCGACACCTTCTTCCACCTTCGGCTCGCGGCAAGAGCGCTCGATCGCTTCGGCGCTGTCGACTTTGCTACCTCGATCGCACCGGGTCTACGCGACGTGCTGCTGACCGGCAAGGTGTATGAGGCCGTACGGCGAAGTGACAAAGGACGACCCGATGCCTACGATGCGGTGGTTCTGGATGCACCGCCAACCGGGCGGATCGCGCAGTTTCTGAACGTGCACGCCGCCGTCGCGGGACTTGCCCGAATCGGTCCCATCCGGGACCAGGCCGATTCGATCATGCGGATGCTCAAGTCGACAACGACGGCGGTGCACCTGGTAACACTGCTGGAGGACATGCCGGTCACCGAGGCCGAGGAAGCAGTGGCAGCGCTTCGGCCCACCGGAATCTCAGTGCAGACGGTGATCGAGAACAAGGTCATCACCACGCCGCTCGACGATGATCAACTCCAACGGGCATCGACCGGTACGACGATGTTGCAGGTGCGGAACTTGACCGACAGGCAGAATCGCTTGCTCACTGCCGAGTTCGCAGACGAAGCGGCGCGCACGCTGCAACAGCGGGAGCGGCATCTGCGATTGACCTCTCTCGGAGTCCCACTAGCGAAGGTTGCCTTCGATGCAGCCGGAATCGACGAGGCGGCCCTGTTCGCCATCGCCGAGCAGCTGCAGGAGCAGATCGACCTCGAGGTCTCCGGGTGACATCGCCGTTCTTCGAGATCGATTCAGTCTTGGCTGACCCCGAGACCAAGATCATCATCTGTTGCGGCGCCGGCGGCGTAGGCAAGACGACCACGTCGGCCGCCCTCGCCCTACGGGCCGCGGAGGCCGGCCGCAAGGTCGTGGTGCTCACTATCGATCCGGCCCGCCGCCTGGCCCAATCTCTCGGCGTTGGTGAGCTCGGCAACACCCCAAGGCCTGTGGCGGGTCTGGAGCCGACCAACGGCGGCAGCCTCGACGCCATGATGCTGGACATGAAGCGGACCTTCGACGACGTGGTCATCGCCCACGCGCCTCCCGACAAGGCCGCCGCAGTGCTGCAAAACCCGTTCTATGAGGCCCTGTCCACCTCCTTCTCGGGTACGCAGGAATACATGGCGATGGAGAAACTCGGTCAGCTTCATCACCGGGCGGAGGCGGATGGCAGCTGGGACTTGATCATCGTCGATACGCCACCCGCGAGATCGGCATTGGATTTTCTCGACGCGCCAGAGCACTTGAGCGACCTCCTGGACGGCCCCTTCCTCCGAATGTTGCTGGCGCCCACCGGAGGTCCGCTACGGCTGATGAGTGCCGGCTTCCATTTGGTGTCCTCGGCAATGACCAAGATCCTCGGCGGCCAGCTCCTGCGGGACGTGCGCACCTTCGTCACCGCGTTCGAGGCATTGTTCGGAGGCTTTCGGCAGCGAGCAGCCGAAACGCACGCCTTGCTGGCCTCGGCGCACACGACCTTCCTGGTCGTGGCAACAGCGCAACGAGATGCGCTGCGCGAGGCCGCCTACTTCGTCGACCGGTTGCTCGAAGAGCACATGCCGCTAGCCGGAATGGTGATCAACCGGGTGCATTCCAGCCAGCTGGAGATCTCGGCCGAACGAGCACTGGCCATCGCCGAGGACCTCGATCCGCAGGTTGCGGCAGTCGAGATCGAAGCGTTACGCCGGCATGCCGCGCTCGAGCGAGTGATCGATCAAGAGACGCTGCTGCTCGACCGGTTCTCGGCCGCCCGACCCGCCGTGCCGAGAACGTTGGTGTCGACGTTAGCGGGCGATGTCACCGATCTCGACACGCTTCGACGCGTTGGCGTCCTGCTTGCCGACAAGGACTGACTTCCACGAGACGACGTCGGAGCGCTGACGGAGCAACAGCCGTCGCTCCCGCTCCGTCATCCCGCCCCAGACGCCCCACTCGATGCGATTGTCCAGCGCTTCGGCTAGACATTCCATCCGCACTGGACACCCAGAGCACACCTGTTTTGCCCGTTTTTGATCAGAGGCCTCCGGAAACAATGCGTCTTCCATGCCTCGGCATTTGGCGCGCAGAGTCCAATCGTCCCGATGCCCTGCAGTCATGTACTGCTACTCCCCTTTTGACCACCCCGAGTACCGCGCCGGGCTTCCCCGGCCCATTAGTGGCACGGCACTAGGTATGGTACGAACCGCTTACCCAATTGGCTAGACGGGTACCCGCATGTTTGCGCGTTTGTGACCTTCCAGCGCCGCCGGATGTTACGGGTTTTCTTGACACGACGCAAGAATTCGATGTAGTCCTCGCCCTCACGTACTCTGTTCGCCATGCCCTTTAGTCCGAAACGCGCGGGCAGCGTTGCGTACTCATTGGTCATGTTCCTCATCGTCAGCGCGCTGGCTGGGTTACTGATTGCCGGCTTGTTCGTCCCGATTGCGGGCGTGGCAGGCGTCAGCAGCAAGGCCGCCGCGGCTGAGTTGGACAGCGTTCCCGCGGAGCTATCGACCCCGGCACCGGCGACCCGCTCCAAGGTACTAATGGGCAACGGCAAAGTCCTGGCCTACTTCTACGACGAGAACCGTATCCCGGTGAAGCTGAGCGAGATCGCTCCGGTGATGCGGCAGGCGCAGATCGCGGTCGAGGACCACCGCTTCTACGAGCACGGGGCGCTCGACGTCAAAGGCACGCTGCGAGCGTTGATCCGCAACTCGGCCGGCGATGGCAGCGTCCAGGGCGGCTCTTCGATCACTCAGCAGTACGTCAAGATGGTGCAAGTCGAGGCCTGCCAGGCAAGGGGCGACGCGCAGTGCGTTCGGGAGGCCCAGGCACCAACGATGGAGCGCAAGATTCGAGAGCTGCGCTACGCCATCGCATTGGAGAAGCGGCTCACCAAGGACCAGATCCTGGAGCGCTATCTCAACATCGCCTACTACGGCGAGGGCGCGTATGGGGTCGAAGCGGCCGCGCGGCATTACTACTCCACGCATGCCTGGGAGCTCACCTTGCCTCAGGCCGCCATGCTCGCCGGCCTGGTACAGAACCCCGACACTGTCAATCCGGTCAGCAATCCAAGTGCCGCGCTGGATCGGCGCGATGTGGTGCTGAACCGGATGGCAGAGTTGAGGTTGATCACTCTCACGCAGGCTAAGAAGGCGAAGACCGTCGGCTTCGACAAAGACAAGGTCAAGCCGACCCGGAACGGTTGTGTCGGCACGAAGTACCCGTTCCTCTGCGATTACGTGCGACGGACGATGTTGCTGACACCGGGCCTCGGCAAGAACGTCGAGGAGCGAGACAACTTGCTCAAGCGTGGTGGATTGACCATACAGACCGCGATCGATCCGAAGACCCAGAACATTGCGCAGAAGGCCGTGTCGAATGTGGTGGGACCTAAAGACCCGCTGATCGCCACCATGAACATGATCCAGCCGGGAACGGGTTTGATCATCGCCAGTGCGCAGAGCCGGCATGTCATGGGCACTAAAAAGAAGAAGGGCCAGACCTACTACAACTACTCCGTCGAGCAGGCCTTGGGCGGCGCCGAAGGCTACCAGGCCGGTTCGACATTCAAGGCCTTCACTGCGGCAGCTGCGTTGGAAAAAGGAATTCCCATCACCAAGAAGTACGACGCCCGCTCGCCGCTGTATCTGGGCAACACAAGGTTCTCCACATGTATCGGAACCGCGCGCGATCCCGAGTACCGGCCGAGGAACTCCACCGGCGTCAACGGCGTGATGGACATGCAAAAGGGCATTGCCTCGTCGGTGAACACCTACTTCCTTCAGCTTGAGCACACTGTTGGTGTTTGTCCGGTGACCAAGATGGCGAAGAAGGTCGGCGTCCAGCTCTCCGATCCGAATCTGAACTTGACCAGCAGTCCGACTGTGCAGGTACCCTCGTTCACCCTAGGTGTTTCGGAAGTGACACCGATGTCCATGGCAGAGGCCTATGCGACATTCGCGGCGCGGGGCATCCACTGTGATCCTGTGATCGTCTCCAAGATCACGACACGGACCGGCAAGCTGCTCGAACCACCCAACGCAAACTGCAAGCGGGTGATCTCGAAGTCGGTGGCCGATGGCATGAACCGGCTTCTGAGCGGCGTCATGCGGGGCAGCGGCACTGGGACGCGGGCAAGAATCCCGTTCATCCAGAATCAGGCCGGCAAGACCGGCACCGTCAACAGCAACAAGGCGGTGTGGTTCAACGGCTACACCCCGTTGATCGCCGGCAGCGCGATGATCGCGGTCGACCCGACCAAGAAGATCTGGACCGGGTCACGCCGGCGCAGCGGAGTGCTGAACTACCAGGTCCCCACCACGAATGTTGTGCTGGAAGGCTCAGGTAGCGGTGACGCCGGAATGAAAATCTGGAAACCGGCAATGTCCAAGGCGATGGAGGGCAAGCCGGACGTACGGTTCAAGGAGCCGCCCAGCTCAATCTTGGAAGGTAAGCAGATTCAAATACCGGATCTGTCGGGGCTTGGCTATTACGCTGGCAAGAACAAACTGGAACGGATGGGGTTCACCGTCCTGCGGCGCAATGTCTACAGCAGTGAACCGCCCGGCACCTTCCTGGGTTTCTCACCGAATAGTGGTGCGGTTGTGCCTGAGTTCAGTGATGTCTACGCGGAGTTCTCGGCCGGTCGAGATCCCGCTGAGGTCGCGGCCGAGCAGCGAGCTCAAGAAGAGGCCGCTCGCCAGGCTGCCGAGGAGGCCAGGCAGAAGGCTGAGGAAGACGCCAAGCGGTTGGCGGAGGAACTAAAGAAGCAGCGGCAAGAGGAGGAGAACGGGAACAGCGGAAGGGGCAATAACAGCTGGCCTGTCTGGCCGCGATAGCCCTCATGCCCTGAGCACCGGTACGCGCACCCTCAACTTGTCGAATGGGCTCCGCCGGGCTCTCAGCCTGTCAGCTGCCGCTTGACCTCGGCAGCAACCGCTCCGCCGTCGGCCCTACCTTTGGTTTGCGGGGTGACGATGCCCATCACCTTGCCCATGCCCTTCATGCCTAACTCTGAGGCGCCGGACTGTGCGATGGCTTCGGTGACGATCGCAGATATTTCCGCCGGCGTGAGTTGCGCCGGCAGATAGTCGGCCAGCACCGCGGACTCGGCATGCTCCTTCTCAGCCAACTCGGTTCGGCCGGCAGATACGTAGGCCTCTTCGGCCTCCCGCCGCTTCTTGGCCTCACGGATGATGACATCGAGGACCTGCTGCTCGGAGAGCTCGATCGCCTCGGCGCCGGCGACCTCGGCCTCACTGATCGCTGATAGGACCATCCTGATGGTGCCAGACCTGACCTTGTCTCGATCCTTGATCGCGGTGGTCAGATCGGAACGCAGCCGTTGTTTGAGCGGCGTGGAGGGTTCGGGCATGTGCCAAGTCTCCCAGCCGCTGAGCTTGTAACGTTTGCCTCGTGCCGATTCCCAGAACTCAGTCGTTGAAGATTGCTGGTGCGACGGTTGGCGGATTGGCTGCGGCGGGAGCAGGGTGCCTGACCTACGCGGGGTTGTACGAGGTGAACGCCTTCCGGCTACGCAGGGTCGACGTGCCGGTTTTGCCCGCTGGGGCCGAATCCCTTCAAATACTGCACATTTCGGACATCCACATGGTGCCAGGAGCAAGGAAGCGGCAGCGCTGGCTGGCCGAGCTTGGACAGCTCGAGCCGGACCTGGTGATCAACACGGGTGACAACATTGCCCATCGCGATGCGGTTGCGTACGTGGTGGCCAGCCTTGGCGGGCTGTTGAAAGCGCCTGGTGTCTACGTCTGGGGATCAAACGACTACTACGCACCGAAGTTCAAGAATCCACTGAAGTATTTCAGTCGCGGGCGGCCGAAGCTCGATGATCAGAAGAGACTTCCGTGGCGTGATCTTGATCGTGAATTCAAGCAGGCGGGCTGGATCGACCTGACCCACACCCGCGAGACCCTGATGATCAAGGGAACTCGGCTCGCGTTCAGGGGAAGCGACGACGCGCACGTCGAGCAAGATCATTATGCCGCAGTATCGGGCCCGATTGACCGTAGCGAATGCGACGTTGCAATCGGCGTCACCCACTCCCCTTACCATCGGGTGCTCGACGCCATGACCAGCGACGGCCACGATTTGATCTTCACCGGGCACACTCACGGCGGCCAGATCTGCGTCCCGGGCTATGGCGCGCTGGTGACCAACTGCGATCTTGATCGTCGCCACGCGAAGGGGTTGTCTCGCTATCTGACCGGTGATCGGGAGGCCTGGTTGCACGTCTCGGCCGGCGTTGGTACTTCACCGTACGCACCGATTCGCTTCGCCTGCCCACCCGAAGCGACGCTGCTCACACTGACCTCGGCAGCCTGAGTATCAGCAGGGTCTGCAGAGGACTGATGGGCTAAACTCTCCCAGGCTCGTGGGCCGCGGGGTGTGGCGCAGCTTGGTAGCGCGCTTCGTTCGGGACGAAGAGGTCGCAGGTTCAAATCCTGTCACCCCGACCACTGTTCGGCCTTGTCAGAGTGCATTTCGATGTGGCGTTCAATTGATCAACAGAGATCTGAGTGACTAACTGGGTGAC